>Ga0272448_1000777_pt1 | contig 46224 bp, 38 predicted proteins | sample YNPCB0191_FD_202220 | JGI IMG/M metagenome (GOLD analysis project Ga0272448, IMG submission 202220) | Hot spring sediment microbial communities from Yellowstone National Park, WY, United States - YNP-CB-019-1 | ecosystem: Environmental > Aquatic > Thermal springs > Hot (42-90C) > Sediment... | reverse complement strand
GATGACGCCAGGCCGACTTGACAAACCCGCGCCGCGGTGTATGCTAGTGCGCGTGAAGGCAAAGGAACACGAGAACGGCTACGCCGCCATGGCGAAACTACACAAGGTGCTTTCTCACCCGGCGCGGCTGCGCATCCTGGAGTTGCTGGCGGAGTGCGGCGAAGCGTGCGTGTGCCATCTCGTCGCGGCCCTGGGGCGGCGCCAGCCCTACGTCTCCCAGCAGTTGGCCGTTCTGCGCGACGCGAACCTCATCGCCGAGCGCCGCGACGGCACATTGGTCTACTACCGCCTCGCCGACGAGCAGGTGATGGAACTGGTCGCCGCAAGCCGTCGCTGGGCAAGGGCCAGGCACGGCGAGTGGGCGCAATTCCCCCCTGTGGAAGAAGGGCCGCTGCCAGGGTGCTCCTGCCCCTCGTGCTCTACGAAGGGATGACGCTTCTTCCTCTACCCGCGTAATATTCAAAACCGCGCATAGTTGACAGCAGGGCCACGTCGGGTATACTGGATGTGGGACACTGCGCCCGCCGCGCAGAGGAATCCACGCTGCGCACATGACGACCACCGAGGGAGGATGCACAATGCTGTGCAAAGAGTACGAACTGGAAGTGATTTCGCCGCCATGCGACCCGGGTTCGGAGCGCTGGAGCGCCTTCGTGCGGCTCCAGGAGGACATCAGCGAGGTCATGCCCTATCTCAACACCCTCTGGAAGAACGCCATCTACGACCACGAGAATCGCATCCTGACGATGGTGCGGGGCGGGCGGCGGTACACGCTGCGCCCCCACGAGGTTGCCATCAGCAACCTGGAAGATCGGGAAGAGGCCCAGCGCGTGGCCGAGCGTATCCTGGACGAGATCAACAGGGTGTGGGATCGGCGGCGAGAGGTCGTGCCTTCCTACGAGAAGCGCCATCAGCCGACCGTGATGGAAATCTACAAACTCCTGCCGGGTGGGAACTGCAAGCAGTGCGGCGACCCCACGTGCTTCGTGTTTGCCAGCAAACTGGTGGCCGGCAAGACCGAACTGACCCGTTGTGTCCGCATCTACGAGGCCGAATTTGCCGCCCAACGCGAGCGCCTGGAGCAGATTCTTGGCCTGGTGGAGTGAGCGCGCGCCCGCATTGCGGCAGCGGGAGTGCCGGCATTTGGGCGACGCCCGTTCGTTAGGGGGAAGTCTTGTTTGAGCGGGTTCTGTTTCCAACAGACTTTTCCGCGTATGCCAATGCGGTCTTCGCGTGCCTGCCGGAGTTGAAATCGGCGGGCACGCGCCATGTGCACCTGCTCGCCGTCATCGCAACCTCCCAGGTGCCGCTGGGGCACTCGGCGCTCAACGAGGACTCCCTTGCCCGAGTCAAGTGGAGCATGGAGGAGCACCTTCACATCGCCGCCATGGCGCTGGAGGGCCAGGGGCTGTCAACCAGCACCCAGGTCGTGTACGGCAACCCGGCGCGGGAGATCGTGCGGGTGGCCGTGGAGGAGCGGGTGGACATGATCGTCATGGGCGCCCAGGGCCAGAGCGCGTTTCAGGAGATTCTGCTGGGGAATACGGCGTTTGACGTGCTCAGGCTTTCGCCCATTCCCGTGCTCATCCAGAAATTTGAAGTGGTGCGCGAGTTGGGGAAGGTGGAATGCCGGCGGGTGTGCGGCGACACGTTCCGAAGGGTCTTGCACCCCACCGATTTCTCCGAGTGCTCCGAGGCCGCGTTCAACATCGTCAAGCGGCTGCGGGCGGCAGGCACCGAGGAGGTCATCGTCCTGCACGTGCAGGATGAGCGGGTGATGCGCCGGCGGCCCCCCGAGCAGTTGGAGCAATTTGACCGCGAGGACATGGCGCGCCTGGAGCACATGGCCCGCGACCTGGCTCTGTACCACCTGCCCGCCAGGGTCTTCCTCAGGCATGGGATGCCCTTCCGCGAGGCGCTCCAGGTGGCCGAGCAAGAGGATGCCACGGTGATTGCCCTGAGCGTCTGCGGGCGCAGCCTGGTTGACGAGATGCTGGTCGGGGGTACGTTTGAGAAGATCGTCCGCCTGAGCCGCAGGCCGGTACTCGCGGTGCGCTGCGAGATGCGCACATGAACAATGCTGTACAATCTTTACGCATACAACGAGGCTAATCGTCATGTCCTATCCGTGCCCAATCTGCAATGCTGACCTGTACGAGACCAACGACGTCGCCACGTGCACCTTCTGCGGGCGCGCTTCCCAGGCCGACTACCTGTGCCCCAACGGGCATTTCGTCTGCGAGGATTGTCGGCTGGCGGACTTCGCGGAAGTCATAGAGCGGACGTGCGCCGCGTCCAAAGAGACGGACCCGGGCGCTGTCGTAAACCTATTGATGAAACATCCTGCGGTGCTGATGCACAGCCCCCAGCACCACCTGCTGGTCGCGCCGGCGGTTCTGGTCGCGCTTTCCAACACGGGCCAGGTGGCGCTAAAGCCGGGGCGGATCGCCTCTGCCGTGAAGCGGACGCAGGATATTCCCTACGCCGTTTGCGGGACGCGGGGCGAGTGCGGCGCCGCCACCAGCGTGGGCGCGCTTGTGTCCATCCTCACGGGGGCCACGTATCAGAAAGATAGGGAGCGCTCTTTGGCGCTGCGGGCCACCGCCCGCGCCCTGGAGAACATCGCCGAGGCGGGCGGCCCGCGCTGCTGCAAACAGAGCGTGTACCTGTCGCTGGAAGCCGCTGTCGCCTTTATCGGGCAGGAACTGGGGTTGCGCCTGCCCCTGAATCTGCGGTGCGAGTTCGCCTCGCGCAACCCAGAGTGCAAGAAGGAGCGCTGTCGTTTCTATGAGCCGTAGGTGGCGTCTTCTCCGGGATGGGATCACGGATGCCCACGCGCACTTCGCCGTGGAGGAAGCCATCCTGCGCATGGTGGGTGAGGGGGCTTCGCCTCCTACGTTGCGCCTGCGCCAGGTGCAGCGCGCCGTATTTGTGGGGGTCTTTCAGAACGCGTGGGATGAGGTGAACGTGGACTATTGCCGCGAGCATGGCATCAAGATCGTGCGTCGGCTCAGCGGCGGGGGCGCCGTGTATCACGACCTGGGCAGTTTCTGCTATTCGGCGTTCTTCCTCCGCGATATGTTCCCGCAGAGCGACGAGGCGCTCTACCCGCTGTTCGCGCGGCCCATCATCCAGACCTGCGCGGATTTCGGCGTAACCGCCCGCTTCCACGGGAGGAACGACGTTCTCGTTGGCGAGCGCAAGATTTACGGGTCGGCGCAGATCGCTTTGTACGATTCTTTCGCGCACAGCGGCACTTTTCTCGTCAACATGGACTTTGACACCCTGGCGCGCGCACTCACGCCGCCGGCCTCCAAATTCCGGGGCAAAACGGCGCAATCGGTGGAAGAGCGCGTTACCTCTCTGGCCCGCGAGTTGGGCCGAGACGTGCCCGTGGACGAAGTCATGGGGGTTTTTGTGCGCCGCTTCCGCGACGAGTTCGGCGTGGAACTGGCCCCTGGCGAGATCGCCGACGAGGAACAGGCGCTCGCACAGGCCCTGCTGCAAGAGAAATACGCCACCGACGAGTGGAACCTGGGCCCCCGCCATGCCTATCGCACATTCGTATCTACGCGGATTCCCGAGGGAACCCTCGCGCTGTCCATCCGCATGGAGGGCGGGCGAGTGCGCGAAGCGGATATCCAGGGCGACATCCTGCTCCCGAACAAGGACGCGGTGATGGCCCTGGCCAGCCGCTGGACCGGCCTTTCCTTGAGCGAGGCGCTGGCGACGTTGGCAGAAGCGTCCCTGCCCGACGCCATCCGCCGAGCGTTGGGGGCCTTGCTGGCCGAAGCGGAGCGCGAGGACGCAAAACACGGCGCCACGCCAATCGGGCAACAATACGATGCCGCGAGGTGAAGGTAGAATGTCAGAGCACGAGGACACCCTTATACGTCTTGAAGTTGAGACCGCGCGGCCGCCCACCACCCGATGCAAGCGCGTCATCGCCATCATGGAGGAAGCGGCCCGCCGCTTTCCGGGCAAAGTCCGCCTGGTCGTGTACGAATGGGGCGCACCGTGGCCCGAGCGCCCCACGCCTGGATTCCAGGCCTATGGCAAGGACGCGCGCGTTCCCAAATCGTTCGTGGACGGCAAGTTGGTGGATATCGGGCGGGAGCCGCTTCTGGCCGATGTGATCGCGGCCATAGAGGAGAGTTTGGCCCAAAAGGATTAGCGCAAGAGCCTCGGTAACCAAGGGACTCGGAGCGCAACGGGCCGATAGTCCGCCCTGAAAGGCAAAAAGCATGGAGACAACACCCAATCGCAAACGGATCCTCGTGATCTGCACCGGCAATTCGGCCCGCTCCCAGATGGCCGAGGCCCTGCTTCGGCATCTGGGCGGCGACCGCGTGGACGTGGTCAGCGCAGGGTCTGCGCCCGCGCCCCAGGTTCACCCCCTGGCCGTCCGCGCCATGGCGGAGATCGGCCTGGACATCTCCGCGCAGCGCCCCAAGCCCATGGCCGACTTCCTGGGCCAGCCCTTTGACTACATCATCGCCGTTTGCAGCAAAGCGGCGGAAGCGTGCCCCTTCTTCCCAGGCCCGGCGCAACGCCTCCACTGGTTCTACGACGACCCGGCAGCCGCGGAGGGCACCGAGGAGGAGCGCATGGCCGCCTTCCGCGCCGTCCGCGACGACCTGCGGCGGCGCATCGCCGAGTGGCTCGCCGCCATGCCCGACACCGGCAGCACAGGAGCATGACGCACACCAATCATCTTTCACCACGGAGGTAACGCGGATGCAAAAATCGCTCAGAGCATGGATGCTGGGGCTGGTGGTCGTCGCGGCGCTGCTGTCGGCGACGGCGCGGGCCCAGGAGCCCAGGGTGCGCGCCGTGCTGTTCTATTCCGACACCTGCCCCCTGTGCCACAAGGTGCTGGAAGAAGTCCTGCCTCCCCTCGCGGCCCAGTACGGGGACCGGCTTGAGGTGAGGCAGGTGGAGATCACGCCCGCCGCGAACTACGAACTCCTCCTGCGCATGGAGCAGATGCACAACGTCCCGCCCGACAAAGGCGTGGTGCCCGAGATGTTCATCGGCGATCGCGTCCTTTTCGGCCTGGACGAGATTCGCGCCCAACTCCCCGCGCTGATTGAGGCGTACCTGGCGGCGGGCGGCGTGGACTGGCCCGAAGGATACGCCGAGCTGCCCGCCATATCCACCTGGCCCCTGCCCACGGCGCGGCCCACCCCAAAGGCGTGCCACATCTGCGACGAGGGCGACCCCGTGGTACGGATGTACTTCTTCTGGAGCAGCCTGTGCCCGGAGTGCCACCGCGTGCAGGATGAGGTGCTCAAGCCGCTGCAGGAGCGGTATGACCACCAGTTGGTGGTGGACGCCAGGGACGTGGAGAAGTCGCCCGCCGACTACGACCTGCTCACGGCGCTGGAGCGGCAGTTCGGCACCGGCGAAGGGGCGCTGCCCGTCATCTTCATCGGCGACTACGTGCTCCATGGCGAGCAGGCGGCGCGCGAACAACTCCCCGCGTTGGTAGAGTTCTATCTGGGCCAGGGCGGCGTGGACTTCCCAAGCCTGGCCGGTCCCGCCGCGCCGTCGGGCACGCCCACCGGGCAACAGCCGGCCATCCACCTGGCCTACTTCTTCCAGGTGGGCTGCCACGAATGCGACCGCGCCCGCTACGACCTCCAGTACCTGCAGAGCAAGTACCCGCAGTTGCGCATCCACGAATACGACATCCAAGAGCACGCCGCGCTGGCCGAATGGCTGGGCGAACGCAACGGCGTGCCGCTGAACAAGCGCCTCACCGCGCCGGCTGCGTTTGTCGGCTCGGATGCGCTCCTGGGCGACGGGGTCAACGTCCACACGCTTGAGGGCGCCATCCAGAAGTACCTCGCCAGCGGTAGCGCGGCCTACTGGGAGGGCCAGCAAGATGTGGCCAGCGCCGCCGAAAGCATCCTCAGTCGGTTCCGATCCTTCGGGGCGCTGACCGTTGCGGCGGCGGGGTTGATAGACGGCCTCAACCCGTGCGCCTTCGCCACCATCGTGTTCTTCATCTCCTACCTCGCGTTCACGGGGCGCAAGGGCCGCGACATTGTTTTTGTGGGCGGGATGTTCACCCTCGGCGTCTTCCTGACCTACCTGGGGGTCGGGGTGGGCTTTCTCAAGTTCCTGGCGAGCCTGCCGTTCTTGCCCGCCATCAGCCGCTATCTGTACGGCTTCACGGCGGCCCTGTGCCTGGTGCTGGCGCTGGGCAGCGTGTACGACTGGTATCAGGCGCGGCGAGGGCGGCCCGAGGAGATGCGCCTGAAACTACCAAACCGACTGCGGCGCCAGATCAACCGCGTCATCCGCGAGGGCGCGCGCGCCCGCGCCATCGCCGGCGTCGCCTTCGCCACCGGCATCGTCGTCTCGCTCATTGAACTGGCGTGCACCGGCCAGGTGTACCTGCCCACGATTCTGTTCGTGCTGGGCGTGCCGGCCATGAGGATTCGGGCGCTGGCCTACCTGCTGCTGTACAATGTCGTCTTTGTGGTGCCGCTCGTCGTGGTGTTCCTGCTGGCCTACTGGGGCACATCCTCGGAGCGCCTGGGCCAATTCGTGAGTCGGCGCGCTGGGGCAATCAAGTTGGCGACCGCCGGGCTTTTCACCCTCCTGGCGGTCTGGATGATCACCTTCCTGTAGCCCGCCGCCGGCACCCATATCTCTCTGGAGTGTACGAATGTCCAAACCGTCCAACAAACGCAGCAAGAAGCGGGCCTCCGCCGAGGCTCCCAATCGCGCGCCCATCGCGCTTCTCCTGGTGGCGGCGGCTGTGGCGCTCATCCTCATCGGCAAGGGGATGCTCGCCCAGGACTCCATCAATCCTGGGGATCCCGCCGAAGTGCAACTGGATCAGGCCCTCGCGCAGAAGCGAGTCATTTATGCGCTGTTCCACTCCACCGACTGCATCCCGTGCAAGCAGATGGAGAAGACTGCCGCAGAGGTCATGCCCGCGTTCAAAGGCAAGATCGTTTTCATTGACGTGAACGTCTACGACCCGACGAACGCGAATCTGCTTCGCAGGATGGGCCTGCGCGTGATTCCCACCAACTATATCTTTGACCGCAGCGGCCAGTATAAGAAGATTGAGGGGGCGATTCCTGCCGATTCGCTGCGTTCCGAACTGAACGCGGCCCTCGCCAAATGATGCGCCAACGTGCGCAGGAGGTGAACCTTGCCCACAGACTACGCTTCCATCGCGCATTTCACGTTATGGGCATTCCCGCTGGTTTTCCTGGGCGGAATCGTAACGAGCATTGGCCCGTGTAACGTGGCCATGATTCCGCTCATCATCGGATATGTGGGGGGGCACAACCTGTCCAGGGGCCGAAGCCTGGCCTTGTCCGCCGTGTTTGCGGTGGGCCTGTCCATCACCTTCATGATGTTGGGTGTGATCGCCGCGGCTGTGGGGAGCATTTTGGGCTGGATGGGCAAAGCGTGGTATTATATCGTTGCAGCCGTGTGCATCGTGATCGGTTTACAACTGATGGGCACGTTGCACCTGCCCATGCCATCGGTGTTTGCTCGCTGGCAGGAGCGGATCCGAAGTCGCGGCCTGCTGGGCGCGCTCCTGTTGGGGCTGGTGTCGGGATTGGTCGCGTCGCAGTGCGCCACGCCGGTCCTGCTTGCCATCCTCACCTACGTCATGGCCGAGGGGGCGGTGGTCTATGGGGCGGCGCTGCTTTTCGTGTATGCGCTGGGGCGCGGCGTGCCCATCATCGCAGCCGGAACCTTTGCCGGCCTGGTGCGAAACCTGACCGCCCTGGGCAAGTGGACTTCGTTGCTGGAGAAGGTCAGCGGGGCCATCGTTCTGGCCGTCGGTTTCTATTTCCTGTGGATAGCCTGATTTTGTGAGGTGAGTCGTGGCGAAGAAACGCAAGAAGAAACAGGTCCCGAAGCAGCCCCAGCGCACGGCGCAGGCGGCAAAGAAAGCCGAGCCCAAACCCAAGCCGAAGGCCGGCGAGCGTAGCCCCATTCGGCGATGGATCGCGCCGGTGGCGCTGGCGCTGGTCGTGGTTGCGGCCCTCATCACCGCCCAGGCCCTCATCCGCCGCAACGCCGCGCGTCCCACCGGCCCCTGGACCCTCACCATCCTGCACACCACCGACGTGGAAGGATACCTGGACCCCTGCGGCTGACGCCCGCCCAAGGGGGGTGTGGCCCGTCGGGCCACCGCCATCAAGAACTATCGCGCCAAGACCCCGTACTTGCTCGTGCTGGACGCGGGCGACGCGCTCTTCGGCCAGCCGGTCTCCGACATCAGCCAGGGCAAGGCGCTCACCGAGGCGATGGATCTCATGGGATACAACGCCATGGCCATCGGCGAACGCGACACGGGCCATTGGGACGAACTGTTGGCCCGCTCGCGCGAGGCGAAGTTCGCCTTCCTGTCGGCGAACCTGGTGTACGCCAACACCGGCAAGCCGGTCTTCACGCCCTACGTCGTGCAGAACGTCGGCGGGCGCAAAGTCGCCATCATCGGCCTGTCTCCGGCCGACGACTCGCTCAAGGCCTTCGCCCCGTCGGACGTTACGGTCAAAGACCCCGTGGAGACCGCCCGCGAGTACGTGGCCAAGGCCCGCGCCGAGAACGTGGACGCCGTCGTCATCCTGTCGCACGCGGGCAACGTGATGGACCGGAAGATCGCCACCGAGGTGCAGGGCATCACGGCCATCGTCGGCGGGCATTCCTACGACCTGCTGCAAGAGACGCTGCGGCTCGGCGACACGGTGATCGGCCAGGCCGGCTACGGGGGTGAGTGGCTGGGCGAGATCACCGTGGACTTTGACGCCGACGGCAAAATCGTCTCGGCCAGGGCGGGCGTGATTCCCCTCACGGAGGAGTACGCCGACGATCCGGAACTGGCCGCTTTGGCTGCCCGCTACAACGCCGCGCTCCCGCCGACGCCAACCATCCAGCCGTAGCGCGACAAGGAGGCAGCAGCCATGGCCGTCTTGGGCAGGAACATCGCCGTGGTAGTCAAGGGCGGCGGCGACCTGGCTTCGGGCGTCGCCTGGAGGCTCTGGCAGTGCGGGTTCCAGGTCGTGGTTACGGAAATCCCCGCGCCCACCGTCATTCGCCGTAAGGTGGCCTTCGCGACGGCGGTCTGGGAGGGGGAGACGGTGGTGGACGGGGTGCGCGCGCGACGGGTGGAGCGACTGGAAGGCGTGAGGCGCGCCTGGGCCGAGGGGGTTCTGCCCGTGGTCGTGGACCCCGAAGCCGCCATCGTGTGCGAACTGCGCCCGGATGTGGTGGTGGACGCCATCCTGGCGAAGCGCAACCTGGGCACGCGCATCACCGACGCGCCGCTGGTCATCGGCCTGGGGCCGGGCTTCACCGCAGGCGAGGACGTCCACGCGGTCATAGAGACCATGCGCGGGCACACCCTGGGGCGCGTCATCTGGAGGGGCCAGGCCCTGCCCAACACGGGGATCCCCGGCGAGGTGGGGGGCCATTCCGAATTGCGGGTGGTGCGTGCGCCGCGCGCGGGCGAATTCCGCGGCGTCCGCGAAATCGGCGACCTGGTGGACGTGGGCGACATCGTCGCGTATGTGGGCGGCGAGCCGGTGCGCGTGCGGCTGAAGGGCGTCCTGCGCGGGCTGCTCCACGACGGGTTGCAGGTGTCCCCCAACATGAAGGTAGGCGACGTGGACCCGCGCGCCGAGCGCGAGCACTGCTTCACCATCTCGGACAAGGCGCTGGCCATCGCGGGGGGCGTGCTGGAGGCCATCCTGCACGCCATGCGTGCAGCCTAACATAATATCCCATAACTGCGGCGCGTGCTTGACGTTTGGAATAGAGCGGAGTATACTGCACGCACATTATTCTGCGCCTGAAGGAGATGGAATGTCCACGCCTGCGGTACTGGGAGGTGCCCCTCTTTTTGAATCGCCGGTGCCCTTCATGAGGCCGACGTTGCCCCCGTTCTCCGAAGTTGCAGGCGAAATCGGCGAAATCTTCCAGACCGGCATGGTAACCAAAGGCAAGTACCTGGCGGCGTTTGAGCGCGCCGTCGCCCAGTACGTGGGAACCAAGCACGCCGTCGGCGTCTCCAGTTGCACCACCGGCCTGACCCTAGCCTACAAGGCCGCCGACCTGTCGGGCGAGGTGGTCGTCCCCAGTTTCACCTTCATGGCCACCGTGCATCCCCTGGCGTGGTGCGGGCTTGCCCCCGTGTTCGCCGACGTGGACCCCGACACGTGGAACCTAGACCCCGCGTCCGCGGAGGCGGCCATCACCCCGAGGACGTCGGCCATCGTCGCCACGCACGTGTTCGGCAACCCCGCCGACGTGGAACGCCTGGAAGCGGTGGCGCGCCGCGCGGGGGTCAAACTCCTGTTTGACGCCGCCCATGGCTTCGGCGCGCTGTACCGCGGCAAGCCGGTGGGCAGCCATGGCGTGGCCGAAATCTTCAGTTCCAGCCCCACGAAACTCCTCGTAACGGGCGAGGGGGGCATCGTGGCCACCAACGACGCCGAGATCGCGCGCAGGGTGGAGGTCGGCAGGGAGTACGGCAATCCGGGCAACTACGACACGGAGTTCCCCGGCCTCAACGCCCGCATGCAGGAATTCAGCGCCATCCTGGGCCTCCATTCGCTCCAGATGCTGGAAGACAACGCGCAGCGCCGCAATCAACTCGTCCAGATTTATCGGCAGGAGTTGCAGGACGTCGGCGGCATCTATTTCCAAAAGGTAGACCCGAGGGATCGCTGCTCGTACAAGGATTTTTCCATCCGCGTCGTGGAGGCCGAGTTCGGCCTTTCGCGCGACATGCTGGTGAAAGCATTGCGGGCCGAGGGGGTGGACACGCGCAACTACTACGACCCGCCCGTTCACCTGCACACGGCGTATCGGCACGTGGGCGAGCGATATCGCGGTCGGCTGCCCGTAACGGAACGCCTCGCAAGAGAATGCGTGAGCCTTCCCATCTTCTCGCACATGCCGCCTGAGACGGTGCACCGCATTTGCGAGGCCATTCGCCGTATCCAGCGGCACAGCGCCGCCATTCGCAAAGCACTGAGTTAGGACGTTTGCAGAAAGATGTGGCTCAGGAATCGGTATTTGCTTGTTGCTGATCTGGCTCTGCTGCTGCTCGCGCTTATCCTGAGTTACTTCCTGCGCTTTGACACGTTTACCGCCTGGGACTACTTCCAGCGATGGTGGCCTGTAGCGCCTGCCCTCCTGGTGATCTATCCCCTGGCTTTCTATCTGTTCGGCCTCTACCGGCGTATGTGGCAGTACGCCGGAAGTCGCGAGTTGCTGGCGGTCGTCGTGGCGTCCAGCGTCGCAACCCTGGCCTTGGCGGTGATCGTCTATGGGGTGATGCGCCCGCTGCGCGTGATATCCGGGTTCTCCCGCCCCATGTTGGTCATTGACTGGCTCTTGAACATCCTCTTCCTGGGCGGCGTGCGCTTCTCGTTCAAGATTGCCTGGGACATGGTGGCCGACCGCAAAGGCAGAATCGGCCAGGGGGGCGCGCCGCGCCGAGTCCTCGTCGTGGGCGCGGGGGACGCCGGCGCGATGATCGTCCGCGAGATGCACAACAACCCGGCCATCAACATGCTGCCGGTGGGGTTCGTGGACGACGACGAGCGCAAGATCGGCAACTACATCCACGGGGTCAAGGTGTACGGATCGCGCAAGGACATCCCCGAACTGGCGCGGCGACTCCACGTGGACGAGGCCCTCATCGCCATGCCCACCGCCCCCGGCAAGGCCATCCGCGAGATTGTGGGCATTTGCGAGAGCGCGGGTCTCCGATTCCGCACGCTGCCCGGCCTGTTTGAACTCCTGAACGGCAAGGTGTGGCTGAGCCAAATCCGCGACGTGCAGTTGGAAGACCTCCTCCGCCGCGAGCCGACCAGCATCAACCTGGAGGAGATTGCCGGCTTCATCTCGGGGGCCACGATTCTCGTTACAGGCGCGGGCGGCTCCATCGGCTCCGAACTGTGCCGCCAAATCGCGCGATTCCGACCCGCACGGCTCCTCCTCCTGGGCCACGGTGAGAACAGCATCTACAACATTGAGCAGGAACTCTCGCGCAAGTTCCCGTCGCTGGCTCGGGACGTGATTATCGCCGACATACGGGATGCGAACAAGATGCTGGCGATTCTGCGGCGCTATCGCCCGCAGATCGTGTTCCACTCGGCGGCGCACAAGCATGTGCCTCTGATGGAGCAGAACGTGGACGAGGCGATCACCAATAACGTGCTGGGCACCCGAAACGTGGTGCGGGCTGCGTTGGCCGCCGACGTGCAGCGATTCGTGCTCATCTCCACCGACAAGGCCGTCCGCCCCACGAGCATCATGGGCGCCACCAAGCGCATCGCCGAGATGATCGTGCAGGATGCCGCGATGCGAAGCGGGCGCGCCTTCGTGGCCGTTCGGTTTGGCAACGTGCTGGGCAGTCGCGGCAGCGTGGTTCCCCTGTTCCGCGAGCAGATTGCCGCCGGCGGCCCCATCACCATCACCCATCCGGAAATGACCCGCTTCTTCATGACCATCCCCGAAGCCGTCCAACTCGTGATTCAGGCGGCGTCGCTGGCCACGCCCGGCCAAATCTACGCGCTGGACATGGGCGACCCGGTGCGCATTGTGGACCTGGCGAGAGACTTGGTGGAACTGTCGGGCCTGAAACTGGGCCGCGACATTGAGATCGTGTACACGGGCCTGCGCCCGGGCGAGAAACTCCACGAAGAACTGTTCACGCGCGAAGAGCAGCGCACCGCCACCGTGTACGACAAAATCTTCATCGCGCAGTCGGCTCCGGTGGACGGCGAGCGGCTGTACCGCATGATTGACCTGCTGGCCGAGCACGCGGCGCAAATGGACGAAGCGGCCATCCGCAGGACGCTCCGGGAATTGGTGCCCGACTTCCAGGAGGCCGACGTGCCCCTGCTGGAAGGCGGGCCGTAGATAGCCGGCGGTGGACGCGGTGATACCGACCTCACCCCCTCGTTCCCCCTCTCCGCGGGCGGAGAGGGGGAGGCCAAAGGCCGGGGGTGAGGTGCGCGTGCGCCCGACGCTGAAGCATCGGGCGGAACGGGCGAAGCCCTGCGGGCGCCGGTTCGCTCGTAGGGGCAACCCGCAGGTTGCCCCTACCATTTCCCTCTCCGCAGGCGAGGGGGAGGCCGAAGGCCGGGGTGAGGTGCGCGTGCGCCCAACGCTGAAGCATCGGGCTGAAGGGGCGAAGCCCTGCGGGCTGAGGGTAGGGGCGACGCATGCGTCGTCCCTACGCGGTGCGATGCCCCGCGCGGTGATGCGTGCCAGCATCCGCCGCCGTTCTCCGTGTTTGCGGGCGGCTTATCATTGCCCATAGGTCGCCTGCCGAGTGGAAATGGGGCAGAACGGGCGGAGGATTAGGCCAGGCAGAGGGGAGCAGATCGCATGAAACCACGCCTCATCCTGTTTCTCGGGCTGGCGCTCTCCGCCTGGTGCTTTGCGTTCACCCCATTGTGGCAGATTCCCGACGAGCCGCAACACTACCAGTTGGCCCGTCTGGTGGCAGACCTGGGCCGCTGGCCTACCCTCTCCGACGTATGGGACGCGACGCAGTTGGAGCGGGGAGTGTACTCCTCGCTGGTGCGGAACCGCTTCTGGGAGATTCGCGCGCACAGGCCCCCGCCGCCCTCGCTCTGGGCCGACACCGCGCCCGATGTGCTGTTGCCGCCCATCGCCGCGTCGCCCGGGTACTACGTCGTGGCAGCGGGCGCGCTTCGGCTCGCAGGCGGCGCCGGGATAGATTCGCAGTTGCGGGTGCTGCGCGCGCTGTCGGTGCTTCTTGGGCTGGCGGAACTGGTCTTCGTCTTTCGGCTGGCCCGCGCCGCTTTCCCGCGCTCGCCGCACCTGGCCACGGCGGCGCTGTGCCTGGTGACCCTCCTGCCCATGCGCGCCTACATGGCCGCAGGCGCGAACAGCGACACGCTGGCCGCTCTTGTGGGCGCGGCCGCCCTCTGCACCATGGCGTCGTGGGCCGATGCGCCGCTGACGCCCGCGCGGGGGCTGTGCGTGGGGCTGCTCGTCGCCGCTTCTCTGCTGGCGAAGCGCACCGCGTTGTTCCTGATTCCCACGGGCGCGCTCTTCCTGCTCCTTACGGCGCGCGGGGCAGGCCAACGCCGCGGCGTCTGGTGGCTGGGCGCGGGGGTCGCCGCGGCGGGCGCGTGCGCTCCGCTGGCCCTCTGGCTCCTCGCGCGGCCCGCGCTGGTTGCGCCCGGGCAGGTCTGGCCCTACCCCGGCGCGGCGCCCGGCGGCCTCCTCGCCATCCGCCCCGAATGGCTCGCGCGCCCGTTTTCGGCGGAGGCGTGGACGCCCGCCGCGCTTTGGGGATACGCGCGCGGGTTGGCCGTGGCCTTCGCGAGTTTCTGGGGGGCGTTCGGTTGGCTCACCGTGCGGCTGGGCGTCGGCTGGTACGCGGCATTGGCCGGCCTCACGGGAGCGGCCGGGCTGGGGCTGGTGCGCGGCCTTCGCCGGGCGGCCCGCCCGCTGTCCGGCGCCCAAATCCTCGTGGCCGGCGCCGCCGCGTTGGCCGTGCTCCAGGTCGTGGGCGCGGCGGTGGCCCAGGGCATCCCGCAGCAGGGGCGGTACCTGCTTCCCGCGGCCGGCCCCATCGCCTGCTGCCTGGTGGCCGGCTGGAGTCCGTGGCTACCCGCGAGGGCACAGCGAAGGCTGCCGCTCCTTGTGGGCGGCGCGCTGCTGTTGCTGAACGCCGTCGCCTGGGGCTTCTACATCTGGCCGGCGTTCCACGGCCCCGCCTAGCGGGTCGGGCCGCGCCCGGGCCAGTACCGAGGGTACACCTCGCACGGATAGGCGGTCGCGGCGCGGCACAGCGCGGGCACGTCGGCGTCCAGAGGCGCGCCCGCTCGCCAGAACGCGCGCGCCAGATGGCAAAGCGGCAACCCCATCACGTTGGCGTAGCACCCCTCAATCCGCGCCACGGGGTGGAAGGCATGGTTCTGGATGGCATACGCGCCCGCCTTGTCCATCGGGTCGCCGCTGTCCACGTAGGCCTGGATTTCGGCGTCGCCGTAGTCGCGCATCACGACGCGGCTCTCGGCGCACTCCGTGATTTCGGCGCCGTCGGGCGCAATCAGGGTAACGCTGCTCAGCACGTCGTGCGCCCGCCCTCGCAGACGCCGCAGCATCGCCACGGCTTCATCCCGATCCGCCGGCTTGCCCAGAATCTCGCCGTCCAGCACGACGATGGTATCCGCGCCTACCACCAGCGCGCCAGGATGGCGGGCCGCCACCGCGCGCGCCTTCCTTGCGCTCAAACTGCGAACGGCTTCCGCGGGCGACAGGCCGGCGCCGATGTCCTCGTCGGCGTCGGACGAATCCGCCACGAAATCCAGCCCCAGGAGCCGGAAGAAGTCCCTGCGGCGCGGGCTTTTGGAGGCCAGAACGATTTTCGCGGGGCGCTTCCTGGGACTAGACACCGGCACCCCCATCTCCCGCCCATTCCAGGCCCAACTCCGCCAGGCGCGCGGGCGTGGGCCGCCCCTCGTCGTCCCAGCCCATCATCCCGTAGTACAGCGCCAGGGCGCGGCTGAACTCGTCGGGGTTCACGGCCACGCCCGCCAGCGGGCCATCCGCGAACGGCTCGTGGAAGCGATGCGGCAGGCGGTCGTCGGCCTCCCCGAAGCCGCACCGCAGGTTGAACAGGCGCGCCATCTGCTGGCCCCGCTCGGACGCCTTCATCAGTTCCCACAGGCTCACATTCCACCCCGTGATGTCCCGCACCAAATCCGCCACCTGATTGGGCGAGTAGGGCATGAACTGGCACAGGCCCAGGCTATTGTAGAGATGGTTCCACGTGGACACGTAGTAGAAGGCGCGCACCTTGCGCTCGCTCAGGTCGTCCACCGGCATGGGCGACAGGATGCCCAGCGGCCCGAACCGTTCGCGGAACGAGCGGCCCGCCTTCGCCAGCCCGTCGTCGTGCATGTTGTGCATGTGGTCGGCGCCCGTCGGCGAAACGGCGTAGCCGATCCCAAGCCCATGCTTGAACCGCGGCTCGTGCATGGGGATTTCCTGGCCTTTGACCGTCATCAGGAAACGCTCGGCGCCGCGCCCGATGGCTTTGGCCGCGCGCTGCGTCCCCTCGGCGAGGATGTCCCCCAGGCCGCGTCGCGCGCCGATGGCTTCCACCATCGCCAGCAGGGCGTCGGCGTTGCCGAAGCGGAGTTCCAGCCCGTCGGTATCCGCCCGCGTGAGGACGCCGTTCTCGTAGCATTCCATGGCGAAGGCGATGGCCATGCCGGTGCCGATGGTATCCAGCCCCAGGGCCGCGCAGCGCTCGTTGGCCAGGGCCACGGCGGCCAAGTCGCCCACCCCGCAGCACGAACCCAGCGCCGCGACGGATTCGTATTCCGGCCCGCCGTACACGGGGTGCAGCACGTGTCGCCCGTGCACGCCGCCGACAATCCGCTTGCAGCGGACGATGCACGCCCAGCACGAGCCGCGATTCACCAGGATTTCGTCGCGCATGGTTTCGCCCGCGATGCGCACGGCCTGGTCAAAGTGTCCCGCCTGGAAGTTGCGCGTGGGCAGCCCGCCGCACGAGTTCAGGTACTGCACCCCGCCGGCGGTGCCCGTGTCGCGGAATCCGGCGTTGAGTTTCTCGTCGTTCGCCGCCAGCCACCTCGCCAGCGCCCGCACGCCGTCGGGATTGGCGAGGGGCACCGGCTTGGTGCCGCGCACGGCGATGGCGCGCAGGCGTTTGGCGCCCATCACCGCGCCCAATCCGGTGCGCCCGTAGAAATGCGTCAGGTCGTTGGCGATGCAGGCCAGCCGCGACTGACGCTCGCCCGCCGGGCCTATCTGCGCCACCCGCACGCCGTGGTCGCCCAACTCCCGACGGATGGCGTCCTGCGCCTCGGCGGTGGGCAGCCCCCAGAGGTGCGCGGCCGAGCGGATTTCCGCCTGCCCGTCGCGGATGTGCAGGTAAACCGGCGTGTCGGCCTGGCCCTCAATCACCACGGCGTCAAACCCCGCGCGCTTCAGTTCCGCGCCCCAGAACCCGCCCGCCTCGGCGTCGCCGTATCCGCCCGTGAGGGGCGAGCGCGCGCCCGCGCTGTTGCGGCCGGCTCCCGCGATCGGCGCGCCCGTAACCACGCCCGCCGCGAAGACGAGACGGTTCTCCGGCCCCAGCGGGTCGGCGTGGGCGGGCACCTCCCGCAGCAACGTGTGGGCGATGAGGTTGCGGCCTCCCAGGTGGGCGCGGTAGAACTCCTCGCCCGGGGCTTCCTCGCGGATGTCTCCCGTCGTGAGGTTGACCCGCAAGATGCGGTTGTGATAGCCGAACCGTTCGGTGTCTCCCATGATGTCCTCCTCCTACAAGGGTCGCGCGGACGTCGGCGGCAGGGCCACGTGGTTGCCCACGCTCACTTTGACGTCCGGCCCAAAACGGGCTATACTTATGTCCGTAGCACACGCCGATGCGGGGTGTAGCGCAGTTGGCTAGCGCGCAGCGTTTGGGACGCTGAAGTCGGAGGTTCAAGTCCTCTCACCCCGACCTCGCGGCGGATGCATCGTCGCAACGAGCGGGAGTAGCTCAGGGGTAGAGCACCTGCCTTCCAAGCAGGCTGTCGCGAGTTCAAATCTCGTCTCCCGCTCCTGCGCGTCTTTCTGGGGCCCATAGCTCAGCGGCAGAGCGGCCGGCTCATAACCGGTTGGTCGCTGGTTCGAATCCGGCTGGGCCCACCACCCCGCGGGCGCAGTCCCCACCCATCGGGGACTGCCCCTACATCCGCGCCGCGACAATGGCTTCTATCTCGTCGGCCAGCGCCTTGCCTTTCTCCAGCAGCGCGGCAGCCTCGGCCCTCAAGGAGGCCGCCACTTCGGGGTTCTTGATGTCCCGGGCGTTGATTTCCACGTTGAGCAAGGCCCCGCGCAGCGCGGCCAACGCCATGTGGCCCGCCACGCCGCTGTCGCAGATGCACGATGCGTTTCCCTTCTGGGCCACCTGCCGGGTCAGGCCCAGCACTTCCACGCTGGCCCTGGCCACCTGCAACGGCACTTCTGCGGCGGCCACCAATGCGCTCTGGATGGCCTCGCGGCGGCGCGCTTTCTCCTCGTCGGTGCCTTTGGGCATGGCGAACGCCCGCACCACGGCGTCGTAGGCTTCGCTGTCGCGCCGCACGGCTTCGGCCAGGTCGGCCCGCAGGCGCTCCGCGCGCGCCCGAATCTGCTCCATCTCCGGCGCCACGGCTTCGTAGCCGGCTTTGCCAACGGTCAGCCCGGCGTGCATCTGCACCAGCGCCGCGCCGAGCGCCCCCGCCAGCGCCGCGACGCTTCCGCCCCCCGGCGTGGGCGTGGCGGCGGCCACGGCGTCCAGCATGGCCGTCGGCGTGATGTCCTCGCTTTCCTCCGCGAGGCGGTTCTCCAGAATCTGCTCGTCCGAGAAGCGGTGAAGGCTCAGGTACCATTTCGCCGCGTCCACCAGGGCTTCCACCGGAGTCAGCCCGACGATCTCGCTCTCCACAACGGCCACGCCGTATCGGCTGGCCTCCGCGCGTATCGTTTCCACGACGCGGTGCAGCGGCGTCTGCCGATAGTCGGTCATGTTCATGGTAACCTGCACCACGCTGCCGGCAGGGACGCCCAGCGCTTTCACGTGGCGGAACCCGCCGCTGGAATGCCGCACCGCCTTGGCAATCGCCTTGGCAATCGTCAGATCCGACGTGCCCAGGTTCACGTTGAAGGCGATGAGGAAGGGGCGAGCGCCGATGGCGGTGGCGCCGGCAGGCCCCATCTCGGCCGGGCCGAAGTCCGGCGCGCGGTCGGGGTTCGTTCGGATCTCCTCGCGCAGCCCTTCGTACTCGCCGCGTCGCACGTCGGCCAGGTTCTGGCGGTCCGGGCGCGTGGCCGCCGCCTCGTACAGGTACACGGGGATGCCCAGTTCGCGCCCCACCCGTTCGCCCAGCCGCCGCGCGATGGCGACGCAATCCTCCATCGTAACGCCGCGCACGGGCACGAAGGGCACCACATCGGTCGCGCCCATGCGCGGATGCGCGCCCTTGTGCTTCCGCAAGTCAATGAGCGAGGCCGCCGCGGCGATGCCCTCAAACGCGGCCCGCTCCACCGCCTCGGGCGACCCCACCAGGGTAACCACCGAGCGGTTGTGGTCGGGGTCCGACTCCACATCCAGCACGCGCACGCCCGGCACCCCGCGCATGCGCTCCACAATCTGCTGCACGACCTGGGGATCGCGCCCCTCGCTGAAATTCGGCACACACTCCACGATGCGTTTCACAGGGCCTCCTTGATGCTCCACATTTCCACATTGGCGGGACTCGCCGTCCATTCTACATAGCCGAACCGCCCTCGTCAATTGCCCGACTCCCCCAGATGTGATAGAATCGGCCCGCTCCGGGCGACCGGCGCAATCCGTCTGTGGACTGACGCAGGACGATGACACTGCTGAACCCGTGGACGCTTCTCGTTTGGATGGCGCTGTGGGCCATCCTCATCCAGGCCCTGGGCCGACGCCTTCGGGCATGGGCGCGCACGGCGCTGGCGGTCGGGGGCATGACCGGCGCTGCGATCCTCGCCGTCGCGCTCCGGCTGTCGGCGGACAGCGCGCCCGCGGCGCTGCCGTGGCCGGCGTCGCTGGGGCGCGGCCCTGCGCTGGCCGCCGACGCGGAGATGTTCCCCTTCGCGGCCATCCTCATCCTGACCCTGGCCGGAGCCATGCTGGCGGATGTGGGCACGTGGGATCGCTGGCCTCGCGCCGGGCTTCTGGCCGCCGCGGCGTTGTTCTCGGTGTACGCCGAGAACCTCCTGGCGCTGGCCATGGCCTGGATTTTGCTGGAAGTCTTGACATGGGGACGGAGCGGCGCGGACGAGGCCGACGAAGCCTCCATCGGCGCGTGGAGCGCCTTCTGGGGGAGCGTGGGCCTGGCGGCGATCCTTTGGGTGTGGCACGAGACGCAGGGGGCCAGCCTGCGGCCCTACGAGGTGGCCGCGTGGACGCCGCGCGCGCGGATGCTGCTCGTCGGCGTGGCCCTGATCCGCATGGGAGTCTTCCCGCTGGTCTCGCGGCGGCTGTCGCAAGGGGCGCACGGCGACTCGCCGCTGGACGCGGCGGCATTGGCGCCGACGGTCGCGGGAGTGGCGCTGGCCCAGCGGGCCGCCTTCGTGGGGCCTCTCCCGCAGCCGCAGGCGGTGCTGTGGCTCGGCGCTCTGGGAACGTTGGCCTGCGGCATGGCGGCCTGGTTGCACGCCGAACCCAGGCAGCGGGTCGCGTGGGCGTTGGGCGCGCCCCTGGGAATCTTGCTGATGATGTGGGCCGAAGGGATGGCGCCTGCCCCTCTGCCCTTCGCGGCCATCGCCGCGTCTGTCGGCTTGGGCGTGGGCCTGTGGGCCATCCGGTGGCCGGTGCCGCAGCACTGGGCATCGCCCCTGCAGCGAGCGGTTGGGATAGTCCTGGGGCTGGCTCCTGTGGCCGTCGCTTGCGCGGGGCCGCTGTCGCCGGCCATGGCCTCGGTGCTCGGGTTGTGGCAGTCCCTGCTGAATCAGTCCGGCTTTGTTCTGCTGGTGTTCGCGCTGGCCGGGCAGATGTTTGCCATGGCGGCCCTGTGGCATCCAGGAGTGGCTCCGTCGCCCGCGCGCGGCAAACCCCGCATGGGCGTTTTCGCCGCCTGGGGCCTCGCGGCGCTGGCCCTGGCGTTGGGGCCGCGGTGGGCGCTGCGGCTGGGCGGCCACACGTCCGCATGGAATGGCGGGGCGCTGTCGCCTGGGGCGTGGGCGGCGCTGGTGCTGCCCCTGCTGGGGGCCACGACGCTGCCCGAATTGGGGAATCTGGGCGACGCCTGGCGGGAATACGGCCCCAGCGCGGGCAGAATCCTGGGGCTGGGATGGCTGCGCAGGGGCGTGGCTGGCCTGGGGAACAGGCTCGCGCTGGCCCTTCACGGCCTGGAGACCCTGCTGTGCGGCGACGACTACGGCCTTTGGGCGCTGGTGCTCCTGCTCGGACTCGTTTTGATGTTGGGGATTCTATAGGGGGAAGACGTGGCATCCATTCCCGTGAACCCGCTGTTGGGCTTTGGCCTTCTGGCCGTGGGCATCGTCGTGGCGACGCTGGCCTCCGACGCGCGGCTTGCGCTGCTCGCGCTGCTGGCGCAGTACGCGGGGAGCGCGTTCGTCGCGGCGTCGGCTTCGGCACAAACCGTCGTGTGGCTGCACATCGCCGTGGGCGGGATGGCGACGGCGATGCTGTACCTGGGCCTTCGCGCGCGCCCCTCGCCCCGCGCGGGCGGCGTCCCTGCCCTGGGGCTGCCGTTTCGGGCGGCGGCGCTGCTGATGGCTCTCGCCGCGTGCGTGTTGTTGGCGTTGCGCTGGCCGCTCCCCTACGCGGGCGACGGAGTCTCGCTGGCGTGCTTTGCGCTGGTCGGGGGATTCGTGGCTCAGATGGGCCTGTTCCGCGAGCCTGAGCGGGTTGGGGTGGCGACGCTGTCGCTGCTGAACGCGGCGGTGGTGTACGCGCAGGCGGCGGGCGGCGGGCCTCTGCTCACCGCGCTCCTGCTGTGCGGCCACCTTCTGACGGGCCTGGCTTCGGGCCACCTCGCGGCCGTCTGGGGCGCTTCGGAGGGGGAAGGATGACCGCCACGACAGGCTACCTCCTGCTCGGCCCGCTTGTGCTCTTTGCGCCGCTGTACGCGCTGCGCGGCCTGAAGCGGTGGGGCGCGCTCCTGGTGGCGGTCGGCCTCGCGCTGGAGGCGTTCGCCTGCATCCGCCTGCCCGCCGACGCGGGCGTGGCCCTGCTCGGCCAGACGCTGGTGTTGGACGACGCGGCACGCATGGCGCTGGCCTGGGCGTCGGGCGCATCGGCGGTGCTGGCGCTCGCGGCGGCCCTGCTGCCCGACTATGCCTCCTTCGCCCCGTTCCTGCTGCCAGCCATGGCTGGGGCGGGCGCGGCGCTGGCGGTTGAACCTGGGCCCACGTCGCTTGTGGCGCTGGGGCTGGTGTTCCCGTTGGCGGCGTGGCTGTTCCAGGCGACAGGCGCGCGCGTCGGGCGTGGCGCGTCCCGCGCCGTGGCGATGGGGGCCGTGGGGCTGTGCGCGTTCGCCGTGAGCGATGTCCTGCTTGCCCGCGCCCTCACCGCCGAGGTGGAGCAGACGCCTCCGTGGGCGGCGCTGGGCACGCTTGCCGTGGTCGGGGCCGCCGCGTATCTCGGACTGTTCCCGTTCTGGGCGTGGGTGCGGGGGACTGCCGACGCAGGCCAGCCCCTGGCGGCGGGGTGGGTGATGGGCGTGCTCCAGCCGATTGTTCTGGTGGGCCTGGCGCGGGCGTGCGTCCGCTGCCCCGAACTTCTGGCGTCGGCGCAGGCGCGGCAGATGGCCGTGGCGGTGGCGGCCGTCGGCGTCGTCGTGGGCGCTGTCTTCGCCGTCGCCAGCAACCGCCCCTCGCGGACGCTGGCCTACACGGCGCTGGTGGGCATGTCGGTTTTGGCGCTGCGGCTCTTCGGCGCCGACGGGCGCGCCTCGGGTACGTTCTGGTTTGCGGCGGCCGCCTACTCCGCGTCGGTGGCGCTGGCGGCCATCGCCCTCGCGTCCGTGGAGGGCGGCTCGGCGCGGCGGTTGGACGAGTGGGCAGGCGCCGCCCGCGAACACGCCGCAGGGATTGCGCTGCTGGCGGTCGCCGCGCTCGGGCTGTGCGGCCTGCCCGCGGGCGTCGGGTTCTGGGTGCACGCGCCGCTGGGTGCGCCCCTCGCGCCTGTGCCCGCATGGGTGGGGCTTGTGGCGAGGGCCGCGCCCCTGGTTGCCAGCCTGGGCTGGGGGCGGGTGTTGTGGGTCAGCGTCCACCCGTCGGTGGCGCCGCACGCGCAGTGCGGTCGCCTCGCGAGAGCATACCTGTGGGCGCTGGTCGCCGCGGGGGTGGGCCTGTTCCTCTGGCCTTCGCTCCTCATGCGCCTGGGCGAGACCTTCGCCACGGCGCTTGGCAGCCTCTGACAGAAAATCGCCCCAACTTGATAGTTTTTGACAGACTTTCTGTGCTATAGTGGCGTTGTGCGGGAAGGCGGCAACGTGTGTTGCGCCTTCTTTGCGCGTCTATGGGAGGAGGGCTTTTTGACCGAACGGAAGCGCACCTCGGAGATCAGCGGCCTTTACACCCTCGGCATCGCGCAGCGGCAGCGCCTGGTGCAGGAATGGGCGAATCTGGCCGACGATGAGGTCGCTGCTCTGGAAGCGAGCCTGCCGCTGGAGCAGGCCGACAAGATGATAGAGAACGTGGTGGGGCGCTGCGCTCTGCCGCTGGGCATCGCCACGCACTTCCTGGTGAACGGCGTGGAGTACCTGGTGCCGATGGCGATTGAGGAAGCCTCGGTCGTCGCGGGCGCCAGTTTCGCCGCCAAACTCTTCCGCCAGGGGGGAGGTTTCCAGGCCCAGGCCCTGGGGCGCGAGATGATCGGGCAGATTCAGGTGCTGGGCCTCGCCGACCTGGACGCGGCTGAGCGCGCCCTGCGGGAAGCCCAGGTGCGCATCCTGCGACACGCCGACTTCTTGCAGTCGGGGCTTGCGGCCAGGGGCGGCGGGGCGCGGGGGCTGGAGATTCGCCGTTTTCCCGAGTCGCCCGTGGGGCCGATGCTGGTGGTGCACCTGCTCTTTGACACCGTGGACGCCATGGGGGCCAACGCCATCAACTCGCTGGCCGAGGGCCTCGCGCCGATGATTGAGGAGATCACCGGCGGGCGCGTGAACCTGCGCATCCTGTCCAACCTGACCGACCGACGCATGGCGCGGGCGGAAGGGCGGATTCCCGCCCAGGCGCTGGCGCGCTACGGCATGAGCGACCAGGAGGTCATGGAGCGGATTCTGGAGGCCGCCGCCCTGGCCGAGGTGGACCCGTACCGCGCCGCCACCCACAACAAGGGCATCATGAACGGCATAGACGCGGTGGCTCTGGCCACGGGCAACGACTGGCGGGCGCTGGAAGCGGGGGCGCACGCCTACGCCGCCCGCAACGGCCGCTACACGTCGCTCACTCGCTGGTGGCGCACGGAGACGGGGGATTTGGCTGGCTCGCTGGAGATGCCGCTGGCCGTGGGCGTGGTGGGCGGCGCCACGCGGTCGCACCCGACGGCGCGCCTGGCGCTGAAGATTCTGGGCGTGCAGTCGGCGGCGCAACTGGCCGAGGTGATGGCGGCGGTGGGCCTGGCCCAGAACTTCGCGGCGCTGCGGGCGCTGGCGACAGAGGGCATCCAGCGCGGGCACATGGCGCTGCACGCGCGCCAGGTTGCCGTCGCGGCGGGCGCCCAGCCCCACGAGGTGGACATCGTCGCCGACCGCATGGTCGCAGAGAACAACATCCGCGCCCAACGGGCGGAGGAGATATTGCGACTACTTCGCACGCATTCGGAGAACGCAGATTCATGAAACCGATTAGGGATGTAGGAATCATCGGATACGGCGCGTACATTCCGCGCTACCGCCTTCCCGCCAGCGAAATCGTCCGCGTCTGGAAGGGGGGCGACGGCGACACGCCCATCACGGAGAAAGCCGTGCCAGGCCCCGACGAGGACACGGCCACCATCGCCATTGAGGCCGCGCGCAACGCCTTGAGCCGCGCGGGAATCGCGCCGCAGAAAATCGGCGCGGTGTGGGTGGGCAGCGAGTCGCACCCCTACGCCGTCAAGCCGACGTCCACCATCGTGGCCGAGGCCATCGGCGCCACGCCCGAGACCCAGGCAGGCGACTGGGAGTTCGCGTGCAAGGCGGGCACCGAGGCGATGCAGGCCGCATTCGGGTTCGTGGCGTCGGGCATGGCCCCGTATGCGCTCATCGTCGGCGCCGACACCGCCCAGGGCCGCCCGGGCGACGAGTTGGAGTACACCGCCAGCGCGGGCGGCGCGGCCTACATCATCGGCCTGCGCGAGGAGAGCCTCGCCTACCTGGAAGGCTCGTACTCCTACGTAACCGACACACCCGACTTCTTCCGCAGGCCGGGCCAGGAGTACCCGACCCACGGAAGCCGATTCACGGGCGACCCGGCCTACTTCCGCCACGTTCTGGCGGCGGCGCGGGGGCTGATGGAGCAACTCGGCGCGAAGCCGTCGGACTACCGCATGGCCGTCTTCCACCAGCCCAACGTGAAGTTCCCCGAGCGGGCCGCGAAGACGCTGGGCTTCACCGACGAGCAGATTCGGGCGGGCCTGCTGGCCAACGTCATCGGCAACACCTACGCGGGGTCTTCGCTGCTGGGGCTGACGGCGATGCTGGACGTGGCGGAGCCGGGAGACCGCCTGCTGCTGGTGTCCTTCGGGTCGGGCGCGGGCAGCGACGCCATGTCCTTCGTCGTAACCGACAAGATCGCCGAGCGCCGAGACCGCGCGCCGTTCACGCAGGACTACATCCGACGGCGCAAGGTCATTGACTACGGCCTGTACGTGCGCTATCGCGGAAAACTGAAGATGCACTAACGAGCGAGGTTCGGGTTGAGAGACGTAAGCATTATCGGTATCGGTCAAACGGAAGTGGGGGAGCACTGGGGCAAGTCGCTGCGCCATCTGGCCGGCGAGGCCGTCCTGGCCGCCATGCGCGACGCGGGTATAGAGCGGGCCGACGCGCTGTACGTGGGCAACATGCTGTCGGGCGAACTCAACGGCCAGGAGCACCTGGGGGCGCTGATCGCCGATTTCGTCGGACTTCGCGGCGTGGAGGCGGTGAAGATAGAGGCGGCCTGCGGCTCCGGCGCGGCGGCGGTGCGCATGGGCTATCTGGCGGTCGCCAGCGGGCTGCTGGATGTCGTGATCGTCGTCGGCGTGGAGAAGATGACCGACCAGAAGGGGGCCGTTACGACGGCGGGCCTGGCCATGGCCGCCGACGCCGAATACGAGGTCGTCAACGGCATCTCGTTCGTCTCGCTCAACGCGCTCCTGATGCAGCGCTACATGCACGAGTACGGCGTCCAGCACGAAGACTTCGCCGGATTCCCCATCAACGCCCACAAGAACGCGGCCACGAATCCCTACGCCATGTTCCGGAAGCCGATCTCGCTGGAGGCGTTCAAGCGGGCGCGCATGGTCGCGGCTCCCATCAACCTGATGGACTCGTCGCCGGTGGCCGATGGGGCGGCAGCCGTCGTGCTGGCTCCGTCCGATGTGGCCCGAAGGTTCCAGCCCGCATCCGTGCGCATCATCGGCTCGGCCAATGCCACGGACTCGCTGGCCGTCCACGACCGACGCGACCCGCTGTTCCTGAGCGCGGCGGCGCTGTCGGCCCAGAGGGCCTACCGCCAGGCGGGCATCGGGCCGAACGACGTGGACTTCTTTGAACTCCACGACGCATTCAGCATCACGGCGGCGCTCTCGCTGGAGGCGGCGGGGTTCGCCGAGCGCGGGCGCGGCGTGTACCTGGCGAAGGATGGCGAAATCGCGCTGGACGGCCGCATCCCCATCTGCACGTTTGGCGGGCTGAAGGCGCGCGGACATCCGGTCGGCGCTACCGGCGTGTACCAGATCGTGGAGGCCGTGCTGCAACTGCGCCATCTGGCAGGCCCCAATCAGGTGAAGAACGCGCGAATCGGAATGACGCAGAATATCGGCGGCAGCGGTGCTACCGTCATCACACATATCCTGGCTGCCGAAGGGTAGCCCATTTTCTGGAGGGACAAACCTATGCCTATTCCTCAACACTGGAGATTGCAGAATCAACGCTATCGCCTCACCGGCGAGGTGTGCAACACGTGCGGGGCCAAACTGTTCCCGCCGCGCGATGTGTGCCCCGAGTGCGCCAAGCCCGCCTACGAGCCGTTCCAGTTCGCGGGCAAGGGCGAAGTGTACTCGTTCACCGTTCTGTCGGATGCGCCGGCCGGATACGAAGCCTACGAGCCCTATCCGGTGGCGCTGGTGAAACTGCAAGAGGGGCCGCTGGTAACGGCGCAGTTGACCGACGTGGACCCGCAGGATGTGCGCATCGGCATGCCTGTGGAGATGGTAACGCGGAAACTGACCGAGGACGGCGACGACGGCCTCATCGTGTACGGCTACAAGTTCCGGCCCGTGCTGAAGGCTGCCGCCAACGGCTAGTTCACTGCGTAGGGCGGCTATCCCTAGCCGCCGGGGGTGCCTACGATGGAGGAGTCGTGTAGGGCGGCTATCCCTAGCCGCCGGTGGAACACGGGAACTCCGACTGTGGCCAGGTATGGAAACCTGGCCTACGTTGGAGGGGGCGTGTAGGGCGGCTATCCCTAGCCGCCGTTGGAACACGGGAACCCCGACTACGGCCAGGTATGGAAACCTGGCCTACGTTGGAGGAGTCGTGTAGGGCGGCTATCCCTAGCCGCCGGTCGGGCACGGGAACTCCGGCTACGGCCAGGTATGGAAACCTGGCCTACGTTGGAGGGGGCGTGTAGGGCGGCTATCCCTAGCCGCCGGTCGGGTATGGGAACTCCTACCACGGCCAGGTATGGAAACCTGGCTACGTTGGAGGGGGCGTGTAGGGCGGCTATCCCTAGCCGCCGGTCGAGCACGGGAACTCCGACCTACGGCCAGCTATGGAAACCTGGCCTACGGATGGAGGGGGCGTGTAGGGCGGCTATCCCTAGCCGCCGCGTTGGGTATGGGAACTCCTACCACGGCCAGGTATGGAAACCTGGCCTACGTTGGAGGAGCCGTGTAGGGCGGCTATCCCTAGCCGCCGGTCGGGCACGGGAACTCCGACTACGGCCAGGTATGGAAACCTGGCCTACGTTGGAGGAGGCGTGTAGGGCGGCTATCTCTAGCCGCCGGTGGAACACGGGAACCCCGACCACGGCCAGGTATGGAAACCTGGCCTATGTTGGAGGGGGCGTGTAGGGCGGCTATCCCTAGCCGCCGGTTGGGTATGGGAACCCCGACTACGGCCAGGTATGGAAACCTGGCCTACGTTGGAGGAGGCGTGTAGGGCGGCTATCCCTAGCCGCCGCGTTGGGTATGGGAACTCCTACCACGGCCAGGGATGGAAACCTGGCCTACGGATGGATGGGGCGTGTAGGGCGGCTATCCCTAGCCGCCGGTCGGGTATGGGAACCCCGACTACGGCCAGGTATGGAAACCTGGCCTACGTTGGAGGAGCCGTGTAGGGCGGCTATCCCTAGCCGCCGGTCGGGTATGGGAACTCCTACCACGGCCAGGTATGGAAACCTGGCCTACGTTGGAGGAGTCGTGTAGGGCGGCTATCCCTAGCCGCCGGTCGGGCACGGGAACTCCGACTACGGCCAGGTATGGAAACCTGGCCTACGTTGGAGGAGTCGTGTAGAGCGGCTATCCCTAGCCGCCAGTCGGGCACAGGAACTCCGACTACGGCCAGGTATGGAAACCTGGCCTACGGCTCGCGGGCGGCCTCGCCCGCCTTTTGCCTCGCGCTTCGCCGCCGGGTATAATCCACCACGGCGGCGAAGTGTTGTTGCCGCCGACCAAACCCCCGACCAGGATGGACACCATGCGGCTCTCGTATCTATGCAGCGCGCTGCCCGACTGGGCGCAAACGCAGGGCAACGACCCGGACATCCGTTCCCTGTCCGCCGACTCGCGAAAGGTTGAACCCGGCAGCCTGTTCGTCGCCATCGCGGGCGTGGACGTGGACGGGCATCGGTTCATCCCGCAAGCCGTGGAGCGCGGCGCGGTGGCCGTCGTGTTCTCCGACCCCGCATGGGACGGCGCGCTGTCGCAATGGCCGCATGTGGCCGCCGTGCGCGTGCCCGATAGCCGCGAGGCGCTGGCCTACCTGTCGGCGGCGTGGCACGGCTTCCCGGCGCGCGCCCTTCGGGTCGTCGGCGTAACGGGCACCGACGGCAAGACGACGACCGTGAACCTCATCGCTGCCGTGCTGTCGGCGGCCGGGTTCGCCACCAGTCTCATCAGCACCGTCAATGCGCGCATCGGCGACCGCGAGTACGACACAGGCCTGCACACCACGACGCCCGACGCGCCCGACGTGCAGCGCTACCTGGCCGAGATGGTGGCCGCCGGAAGCCAGTACGCCGTCCTGGAGGCCACGTCGCACGGCCTGGCCCAACACCGCGTTACCGCCTGCGAGTTTGACGTGGCCGTGGTAACCAACATCACCCACGAGCACCTGGACTACCACGGCAGTTACGAGGCCTACCGCGACGCCAAGGCGCGGCTGTTCTGGGCGCTGTCGCAATCTCACCGAAAGCCCGACACCCCGAAGGTCGCCATCCTCAACGCCGACGACTCGTCCTACGACTTCCTGCGGCAGATTCCTGCCGACGTTCGCATGGCCTACAGCACGCGGCCCGGCGCCGCTGACGTGAGCGCCCTGGACGTGCGCCACTCGCCCCAGGGCCTGCGCCTGCGGGCCGCAACGCCGGCGGGCGAAGTGGAGATGCGCTCGCCCCTGGTGGGCGTGTACAACGCGCAGAACATCCTGGCGGCGGTGGCGGTGGGCGTGTCCCAGGGCATCGGCCTGGACGCCATACGGCAGGGCGTGGAGGCCGTGCGTGGGGTCAAGGGGCGCATGGAAATCATAGACGAGGGCCAGGACTTCACCGCCATCGTGGACTTCGCCCACACGCCCAACGCGCTGCAACGGGTGCTGGAGACGGCCAAATCGCTGTACGCGGGCAAGGTCATCGTCGTATTCGGGAGCGCGGGGCTGCGCGACCGCCAGAAGCGCGCGCTGATGGGGCATGTGGCCGGGCGGCTGGCTGACCGCATCGTGATCACCGCCGAAGACCCCCGCACCGAAGACCTGAACGCCATCATGGAGGCCATCGCCCAGGCCTGCCGCGCCGAGGGCCGCGCGGAAGGGCGCGACTTCTGGAAAATCGGCGACCGCGCCGAGGCCATCCAGTTCGCCGTGAACCTAGCCGAGCCGGGCGATGTGGTCATCGCGGCGGGCAAGGGCCACGAGCAGTCCATGTGCTTCGGCACGGTGGAGTACCCCTGGAGCGAGCACGAGGCCATGCGCGCCGCTCTCCGCAAGCGCCTGGGCAAGTAGCCGCGGCTTCTCCGACTCGGTTCTATGTCGTGTTGGCGCAAGGTGCGTCGCGCCTGTTTTCTCACCGCGAAGAGCACCGAGGACGCGGAGATTTCAAGGTAACTCTCTGTGGTCTCTGCGCGCTCCGCGGTGAATCCGAGTTCGTAGGGCGGCTTTCCACAGCCGCCGGGTCTATTTCCCATTCGCGTGGATTCGCGCTATTCGCGGTTACAGAGACAACGGGCGCCAACATACCGTGACGCCGAGCGGCCCCCGCGCGGTTGCGCGACGCCGCGCCGCGTTGTATAATTTGCCCAGAAACGTCCGTGAGGGAAGGGCCATGGACAATCGCGAGGTCGCCGAAACCCTGGAGCGAATCGCCGACATCCTGGATGTCCTGGGCGAGATCGCCTACAAGGGGATCGCCTACCGCCGCGCCGCCGACCAGATCGCCCACCTATCGGAGCCCATCACCGAAATCTGGAAGCGCGGCGAGTTGCGCTCCATCCCCGGCGTCGGCGAGGCCATGGAGAAAAAGATCGCCGAACTCCTGTCCACGGGCCGCCTGGAATACTACGAGCGGCTCAAGGAGAAGATGCCCATGGGCGTCCTGGACCTCCTCGCCATCCCCGACGTTGGCCCCAAAACGGCGAAACTCCTGTGGGAGCAACTGGGCATCACCAGCGTGGGCGAGGCCGAACAGGCCGCCCGCGAGGGCCGCATCCGCACGTTGCCCGGCATGGGCGTGCGCTCCGAGCAGAAGATTCTGGAGGGCATAGAGTGGCTGCGACGCCGCAGCGGGCGCATCCCCCTGGCCGACGCCTGGCCCGTGGCCGACGAGATTCTGGCCGCGCTGGCCGGGACGCCGGGCGTCGTCAAGGCGTCGGCGGCGGGTAGCCTGCGTCGGCGCAAGTCCACCGTCGGCGACATTGACCTGCTCGTGGCCGCCGTGGATCCCGAACCGGTGATGCGCGCCTTTGCGGGCCTGCCCATGGTCGCCGAAGTCTCCCTCAGCGGCCCCACCAAGACCTCGGTCATCCTGCGCAACGGCCTCCAGGCGGATTTGCGCGTCCTGCCGGTTGAACGCTACGGGTCGCTCCTTCAGTACTTCACCGGCAGCAAGGAGCACAACGTGCACCTGCGCGGCCTGGCCCAGGAGATGGGCCTGAGCCTCAGCGAGTACGGGTTCAAGCGGGGCGAGGAGGAAATCCTGTGCCCCGAGGAAGAGGACGTGTACCGCACGCTGGGCCTGCCCTGGATTCCGCCCGAACTGCGCGAGGACCGCGGGGAGATTGAGGCGGCGCAGGCCGGACGCCTGCCGCGCCTGGTGGAAGAGGCCGACATCCTGGGCGACCTGCACGCCCACACCGAGTGGAGCGACGGCGCGGCAAGCCTGGAGGCCATGGCCGAGGCCGCCCGCCGCAAGGGCTACCGCTACCTGGTCATCTCGGACCACAGCCAGGGCCTGGGTATCGCCCGCGGGCTGACCGCAGAGCGGCTGCGGGAACAGGGCGCCGAAATCCAACGTCTCAACAGTGAATACGCGGACTTCGCCCTGCTGCACGGCGTGGAGGTGGAGATTCGCGGCGACGGCTCGCTGGACCTGCCCGATGACGTGCTGGCCGAGTTGGATGTGGTCATCGCATCGCTCCATTCGGGGCTGCGCCAGCCCAAGGACGAGATCACGGCGCGCGTCGTGCGGGCCATGCAGAACCCGCACGTGGACATCATCGGGCACCCGTTGGGGCGCATTCTGGGCCAGCGCGACGAGACGGCCATAGACGTGGAGACGCTGCTGCGCGTGGCGGCGGAGACGGGCACGGCGCTGGAGGTGAACGCCATCCCGCTGCGGCTGGATTTGGACGACATCCACATTCGGCGGGCCATCGGGATGGGCGTGAAACTCGCCATCAACAGCGACGCCCATAACCCGACGGGGCTGAACGCCATGACCTACGGCGTGGCCACGGCGCGGCGCGGCTGGGCCGAGCCGAAACACATCCTGAACACGCTGCCCGCCGACGAGATGCGGGCGCAACTGAAGGGGGCAAAGGCCGCGTAGCCTGCGGGCGCTGGCCCATGTTGGAGGAGATATGCGGTACAACGAGGATCCCAAAGAAATAGACCAACTGCCCAATCCGAAGTGGAGCAAGCAGGCCATAGACCTGCACCCGCGGCGCGCGCTGTTCCCGTGGTGGGTGTGGCCGCTGGCGATCCTGGCCGCCATCCTGACGTTTGTCATCGTCTGGTTCGGCTTCGTTGCGCCGTCCCTGGGGGCGCGGGGAGTTGCCGCCTACACGCCCACGCCGACAGCAACGCCCACAACGCCGCTCCCCACGGGCCTGCCCCCCGTCCCGCCGACGCCCGTGCCGACGACCGCGCCCACGAGCACGCCCGAGCCGACGCGCGCACCCAGCGCGGGCATCGCCGTCGGGGGCAAGGTGCGGGTAACGGGCACCGGCGCGGCGAAACTGAACATACGCCAGGCGACCGGGACCACCGCGGCCGTCGTGGCCCGCGCCGAGGACGGGCACGCGTTCACGGTGCTGGAAGGCCCGCAGAACGCCGACGGCTACGCGTGGTGGAAGGTGCAGGACGACCAGGGCGTGGTGGGCTGGGCCGCGGCCAACTGGCTGGAGCCGATCCCGTAGGCCGCGATCAGTGCGCCGTGCGGGGCAGGCTGGGCTTGATGACGCTGCCGCAGTAGGCGCACCGCCCCACGCCCGGGCTGACCCACGTGAGTTCGCTGGGAATCACCGGCGCGCCGCAGGACGGGCAGCGGTCGGGGAGGCGAGAAGCCAACGCAGCCGCCCGCAGGTACTGGCGCTCCGTGATCTGCGGCGGGCCCGGGGGCGGTTCGGGCTGGGTGTTAGCCTCTTGGAGCAGGCGGGCCGCCAGTTCGGGGTGGCCCCTGTCGGCGAGCAACGCCGCGGCGCGTTCCGCGACGGCGCGGATGCGGTCGGCCCGCCCCGCCAGGGCCAGCAGGTCCATGGCGCGGAGCGTCTCATCGGTGGCCTCGCGGGGGCGGCCTAATTCTAGCAGGCAACGCGCCGCCTGGAGCAGGCCGTTGGCGGCGGGTTCGTAGAGGCCGCGCGCCTCGGCTTCGCGGGATAGCGTCGTGAAAATGGGCAGCGCCTCGGCGTACTGGCCGGCGCGCATGAGCCGTTCGGCCTGCATGAGCGCGGCGCGGGCGCGGGGCGCTCGTGGTGGCAGTCGCATCGCTGACCTCCATGCGCGAACTGCGGGGATTATACGATAACTGCGGACGCGGCGCAACGTGAGGGGGGTTGGATCGCGAAGGGGCGATGCATGCGTCGCCCATGCGGGCTGTCCCCTCTCGCGCTGGGAGAGGGCCAGGGTGAGGGTTGCACGCACGCGCACCTCACCCCCTCGTTCCCCCTCTCCGCTGGCGGAGAGGGAGAGGCCGAAGGCCGGGGGTGAGGGCGGCATCACCGCGCGGGGCTAAACCCCCGCGCTACGCGGGCGAAGCCCCTTCGGGGCTTTGCTCGTTCAGCCCGATGCTTCAGCGTCGGGCGTCCGGCGGCCGCCGTCGTCTCCTCTCCCGCCGGGAGAGGGCCAGGGTGAGGGCCGTACGCACGCGCACCTCACCCCCTCATTCCCCCTCTCCGCTGGCGGAGAGGGGGAGGCCGAAGGCCGGGGGTGAGGTCGGCATCACCGCGCGGGGCTAAACCCCCGCGCTACACGGGCGAAGCCCCTCCGGGGCTTTGCTCGTTCAGCCCGATGCTTCAGCGTCGGGCGTCCAGCGGCCGCCGTCGGCCAGGGTGAGGGCTGCACGCGCGCGCACCTCACCCCCTCATTCCCCCTCTCCGCCGGCGGAGAGGGGGAGGCCGAAGGCCGGGGGTGAGGTCGGCCCAGACCGATGCTTCAGCGTCGGGCGTCCGGCGGCCGGCCGCCGGCCAGGGTGAGGGTTGCGCTTCGGCTAATGGCCACACTCAAAGGCTAACGGCTAATGGCTAGCGGCTAATGGCTAACGACCAAAGGCCAACGGCTAACGGCTAATGGCCAACGGCCAACGGCCACCAGCCAACGGCCACGCACCAGGAGGAGGATATGTCCGTACAAGAGGAAATCCAACGCCTGCGAGAACTTATCCGGTACCACAACTACCGCTACCACGTCCTTGACGCGCCCGAAATCTCCGACGCCGAATACGACGCCTTGTTCCAGCGGCTCAAGGCGTTGGAGGCCGAGCACCCCGAACTCATCACGCCCGACTCGCCCACCCAGCGCGTCGGCGGGGCCGTCCTGGAGCGGTTTGAGAAGGTGCGCCACCCCCGCCCCATCCTCAGCCTGGCCAACGTCTTCTCCGAGGAGGAACTGCGGGCGTGGGAGGAGCGCAACCGCAAACTCCTGCCCGACGGCACGCCGCTGGACTACGTGGTGGAGCCGAAGATTGACGGGCTGACGGTTGTCCTGACCTACGTCAACGGCGTGTTCACCCAGGGGGCCACCCGCGGCGACGGCGAGGTGGGCGAGGATGTTACCGCGAACCTGCGCACGGTGCGCCAGGTGCCGCTGCGCATCCCCGTAGTGGGCAACGACCCCCCGCCCCCGCGGCTGGTGGTGCGCGGCGAGGCGTACATGGCCCTGGCCGACTTTGAGGCGTTCAACCGCCGCCAGGAGGAGCGCGGCGAAAAGACCTTCGCCAACCCCCGCAACGCGGCCGCCGGTTCGCTGCGCCAGTTGGATCCCAGCATCACGGCCTCGCGCCCTCTGCGCCTGTACACCTATGCCATCGTGGACGCCGACGGCGTGGACATCACCCGCCAGTGGGATGTCCTGGACTACCTGAAGCGCATGGGGTTCCCCGTGGCCGACGGGTGCGAACTGTGCCCGAACCTGGACGCGGTCATGGAGATGTACCGCGTGTGGGAGTCCGAGCGCGACACCCTGGGATACGAGATTGACGGCGTGGTCATCAAGATCAACGACCTGCGCATCCAGGACGCGCTGGGGTTCGTGGGCAAGGATCCGCGCGGGGCCGTGGCGTTCAAATTCGCGGCGCGGCAGGCGGCGACGAAACTGCTGGCCGTGGGCATCAACGTGGGGCGCACCGGCACGCTCAACCCCTACGCCATCCTGGAGCCGGTGGCCGTGGGCGGCGTTACCATCAAGCAGGCCACGCTGCACAACTTTGACGACATCGCGCGCAAGGACATCCGCGTGGGCGACACGGTCATCATCCAGCGCGCCGGCGACGTGATCCCTCAGGTGGTGGGGCCGGTGGAATCCCTGCGCGACGGCGACGAGCAACCCATCGCGCCGCCTACCCACTGCCCCGTGTGCGGCGAGCCGGTCTATCGCGCCGAGGACGAGGTGGCCTACTACTGCGTCAACGCCTCGTGTCCGGCCCAGTTGGTGCGCAAGGTGGAGCATTTCGCGTCGCGCGGGGCCATGGACATCGTGGGGTTCGGGTCGCGCCTGGCCGAGCAGTTCGTGGAGGCGGGCCTGCTCCACGACGTGGCCGATTTCTACTACCTGACCAAGGAGCAGATTCTGGGGCTGGAAGGGTTCGCCGACAAGAGCGCCGAGAACCTGCTGGCGGCCATAGAGGCGTCCAAGAACCGCCCGCTCCAGCGGCTGCTCACGGCGCTGGGCATCCGCCATGTGGGATCCGTCGTGGCGGGCATTCTGGCCGAGCACTTCGGCTCCATAGACGCGCTGATGGCGGCGACGGAAGAGGACTTGCAGCAGGTTCCCGGCCTCGGCCCCTACACGGCGCAGGCGGTGGTGGAGTTCTTCGCCAGCCCCAGCAACCGCGCGGTGATAGAGAAACTGCGGCGGGCCGGCGTGCGCATGGCCGACGTGCGGGCCGAGGCGCCCGCGGGGCCTCAGCCGCTGGCCGGCAAGACCTTCGTCATCACCGGCACGCTGCCCACCATGAGCCGCGACGAGGCCGCGGAGTTCATCCGCGCCCACGGCGGCAAGGTTACCGACTCCGTCAGCGCCAAGACCGACTACCTGGTGGTGGGGGCCTCTCCGGGCGGGACGAAGTACAACAAGGCCGTGCAGTTGGGCATCCCCATGATAGACGAGGCCGCCCTGCGACGCATGGCCGAGGGCGGTTAGCGCCGCACGCAAAAACGGGCCGTCCGTGGGGGCGGCCCGTTCTCGTTGGCAGGCGTCTCGCCTATAGCAGATTGTAGAACACGTCCTTGCCCGGGTAGATGGCCGAGTCGCCCAGTTGCTCCTCTATGCGCAGGAGTTGGTTGTACTTGGCCACGCGCTCGGAGCGGCAAGGCGCGCCGGTCTTGATCTGCCCCGTGTTCAGCGCCACCGCCAGGTCGGCGATGGTGGTGTCCTCGGTCTCGCCCGAGCGGTGCGACACCACGACCGTCCAGCCGGCGCGGGTAGCCATCTGCACGGCGGCAATGGTCTCGGTCAGGGTGCCGATCTGGTTCACCTTGCACAGCAGCGAGTTGGCGGCGCGCTCGCGGATGGCCCGCTGCACCCGCTCCACGTTGGTTACCAGCAAGTCGTCGCCCACGATCTGAATCTTGCGCCCCAGGCGCTCCATCAGCGCCCGCCAGCCGTCCCAGTCGTCCTCGGCCAGGCCGTCCTCCAGCGAGACGATGGGATACTTGCGCACCCAGTCCTCGTAGAAGGCGATCATCTGCTCGCTGGACAGCACGCGCCCTTCCTTCTTCAGGTGATACTTGCCGTTCTCGTAGAACTCGGACGCGGCGGGGTCTAGCGCCAGGTAAATCTGGTCGCCGGGCTTGTAGCCGGCCTTGGCGATGGCCTCCAGGATGAGTTCCACGGCCTCCTCGTTGGACTTCAGCGACGGGGCGAATCCGCCCTCATCGCCCACGTTGGTGGAGTAGCCCTTCTTGGCGAGGAGTTTCTTGAGGGCCTGGTAGGTCTCGGAGCACCAGCGGAGCGCCTCCTGGAACGAGGACGCGCCCAGCGGCATGATCAGGAACTCCTGCAGGTCGGTGCTGTCCAGGGCGTGCTTGCCGCCGTTGAGGATGTTCATCATCGGCACGGGCAGGGTGCGCGCGCTGACGCCGCCCAGGTAGCGGTACAGGGGGATGTCAAGCATGGCTGCGGCGGCCTTCGCCACGGCCAGCGACACACCCAGGATGGCGTTGGCCCCCAGGCGGCCCTTGTTGGGCGTGCCGTCCAGTTCCACCAGGCGCGCGTCAATCCCCGCCTGGTCCAGCGGATCCCAGCCCACCAGTTCGTCGGCGATCTCCTCGTTGACGTTCTGGACGGCCTTCTGCACGCCCTTGCCGCCGTAGTACGATTTGTCATCGTCGCGAAGTTCCACGGCCTCGTGAGCGCCCGTGGACGCGCCCGATGGGACGATGGCGCGCCCCATTTCGCCGGTGTCCAGGTACACCTCCACCTCCACGGTGGGGTTGCCCCGCGAGTCCAGCACCTCTCGCGCGAAGATGTCTTCTATCATCTTTACCCTCCGCTGATTGCTTGGAGCGTTTCGCAATGCGATGTTCCCGCTCTATTCTTCACCGGTTTGCCGCTCATGGTGGGAGACCTCGGCCCTCACCCCAACCCTCTCCCGCGAGGCGAGGGAACGATGGCCCTCACCCCAACCCTCTCCCACGGGCGAGGGAGCGATGGCCCTCACCCCAACCCTCTCCCGCGGGGCGAGGGAGCGACGGTCCTCACCCTGACCCTCTCCCGCGGGGCGAGGGAGCGATGGCCCTCACCCCAACCCTCTCCCGCGGGGCGAGGGAGCGGTCGGGCGGCGCCTATGCCTTCAGGCCCAGCGCGCGGTACAACTCGCCGAAGTCAAACCGCTCGTCCAGCATCTGCACAAAACGATTGAGTTTTTGCACCTGGCGGAAGCGCGTCCTGCCGAAGAACCGCTCAATGATCTCCACCGTGCTCAGCGTGTCGTAGTTGACCAGGATGACGGGCACGCCCACTTCCTCGGCGCGGCCCAGGATGATGGGGCTGGGCTGGATGTTGCCGGTGAGCACCAGGCACTTGGTGGAGGTCTCCAGCGCGGCCAGTTGGATGTCGGGCCGGTCGCCGCCGGTGATGACCGCCTTGTTGGGCTTGCGGCGGAAGTAGGTCAGGGCGCTGTCCACGCTCATCGCGCCGACCATCAGGTGCTCCACCAGTTCGTCCATCCTGTCGGGGCAGCACAGCACCTGGCCACTGAGGGCCTCTGCAATCTCGGCCACGCTGATGGACAGGAGCAGGCGGTCCTGCGGGATGACGGCGAAAGTGCGGATGCCCCTGGCGGCCAGCGCCTTGGTGATGACCTCCTGGATGAACTCCATGTGCATCTTGGGCACCGCGTTGATGACCACGCCCAGCATGGAGTCGCCGAGCCGCTTCTGCGCCGTCAGCGCGTCGTCCATGACCTGCACGTTGCTCATGTACTTCAGGATCACGAGTTCGGGCGCCTTGAGCAGGTTGGACACGTGCGGCGTGCCCAGGTCCACGATGTATCCTTCGCGCAGCGACCCGCCGCCCTCCAGGATGACGATATCGCGCCCCTCGGCGACCTTCTGGTAGGCCTTGTGGAGCATGTCCTCGGCGTTGATGTGGACCTTGCCGGTCAGGATTTCGTCCACGAATTCCGGCGTGAGGGCCACGGCGGTCAGTTCTTCGGGCTGCTCCCTCAGGCCCAGAACTTCGCGCACAAAGGCGGCGTCCTCGTCAATGACCTTGCCCTGGATGCGGTGGGCGACGCTGCTCACGGGCTTCAGGTAACCCACCGAATACCCATCGCGCTGCATCCGCTGGGCAAGCCCAAGGCAAAGGGCGGTCTTGCCGGAAACCGGCTCAATAGATGTGATGTACAAGTTCGCCATTCTGTCTTCTCCTTTGGTTACGTTGATAACCCGTAGCCGTTCGCTAACTGATGACCAGACGCATGTCCACGGCATAGGCCCCCTGACCGCTGTCCAGCACCATCAGGGGGTTGATATCCATTTCCACGACTTCGGGGAAATCGGTAACGAGTTGTGAGACCCGCAGCAAGATGTCCACCATCGCGTCCATGTCGGCGGGTTTCTGGCCGCGCACGCCCTTGAGGAGATTGTACGAGCGGATCTCGGCGATCATCTCCTCGGCCTCCTTGCGCGAGACGGGGGCGATGCGGAACGAGACGTCTTTCAGGACTTCCACGTAGATGCCGCCCAGGCCGAACATCAGCAAGGGGCCGAACTGCGGGTCGCGGTTCATGCCGATGATGACCTCGCGGCCGCCCATGATCATCTGCTGGACCAGGCAGCCCCAGATGCGCGCCTCGGGCATGAAGCGGGTGGCGCGGTACACCAGCAGGTCAAAGGCGTCGCGCACGTCGGACGCGCTACGCAGGCCCACCTTCACGCCGCCGATGTCGGTCTTGTGCAGGATGTCGGGCGACGCGATCTTCATCACCACGGGGAAGCCGATTTCCTGGGCGATGGCCACGGCTTCGTCGGCGGTGGCGGCCAATTTGGACTCGGGGATGCGGATGCCGTAGGCTTGCAGGACGTCGCGGGCTTCCGAGTCGCCGATGGTGAGGCGGCCGTCGGCCTTCGCCTGCGCGAAGACGTTGCGCACCATGTCCTTGTCCACGTCAAAAGTCTCAAACGTGGGCATGGGACGCTCCATCCACGCCACCTGGCGGTACATGGCGCGCAGGGCTGCCACGGCCCGCTCGGGCACCACGTAGTTGGGCACTAGGTACTCGTTGAGGATCTTCACGCCGGCGCTGGTGGTCGCCTCGCCCATGAAACTGGCCAGGATGGGCTTGTTGAACTTCTTGGACGCCTGGCCGATGGCGTGGGCCGTTTCCTCTATCTCGGTCATCACCTGCGGCGTGAGGATGACGATGAGGGCGCCCACGTTGGGATCCTTGAGCACCGCCTCAATGGCCATGGCGTAGCGGTCGGCGCGGGCATCTCCCAGGACATCCACGGGGTTGAGGACGCTGGCCGCTGCCGGCAGGTTGGCGCGCAGATAGTCCATCGTCTCGCGCGACAGCGAAGCCTGGCGCAGGCCGGCGCGCTCCAGGGCGTCGGTGGCCATGATGCCCGGGCCGCCTGCGTTGGTAACGATGACCACGCCGCCCTTGCCAGGGAGCGGCTGCCGTGCGAAAGCCACCGAGAAGTCAAACAAATCCTGCACCGAACCGGCGCGGATGACCCCCGCCTGGCTGAACGCCGCGTCGTAGGCGCGCTCGGAGCCGGCCAGCGTGCCCGTGTGGGACGAGACGGCTCGGGAGCCGGCGCTGGTGGTGCCCGACTTGACGGCGATCATCGGCTTGCGCTTGGTTACGCGCCGCGCGATGTCAATGAACCGCGCGCCGTTGACGATGCCTTCCAGATACGCCATGATGACGCGGGATTCGGGGTCGTCGCCCCACGCTTCCATGAAGTCTATCTCGTTCAGGTCGGCCTTGTTGCCCAGCGACACAAATCGCGAGAACCCCACGTTCTGCGCCAACGCCATGTCCAGAATGGACGTGCACAGCGCGCCCGACTGGGACATGAAGGCGATCTTGCCGCGCTTGGGCATGCCGGCCGCGAACGAGGCGTTCATCTTGCCGACGGTGTCTATCACGCCCAGGACGTTGGGGCCGACCATGCGGATGTTGTACTTGCGGGCGATCTCTATGAGAGTGCGCTCCATCTTCGCGCCCTCGCTGCCGGTCTCGCGGAAGCCGGCGGAGATGATGATGGCGCCCTTCACTCCCTTCTGCCCGCACTCTTCCAGGGCCGTCGCCACGTACTTGGCGGGTATCACAATGACCGCCAACTCAATGGGGTCAGGCACGTTCAGGACGCTGGGGTAGCACTTCAGGCCGAGAATCTCGTCGGCCTTGGGGTTGATGGGGTAAACCTTTCCCGGATAGCCGTACTGGACAATGTTGTTGAGCACCGAGTAGCCCAGTTTGTCGGTCTCGCGGGATGCTCCGATGACGGCAATGGATTTCGGCGTAGAAAAGGTTTCTATCATGGTCTTCACCCACTTCCTAGAGATTCGGGCGCGGTGGGTGCGAATCTGCCCCGCCGTGCGCACAACGGCGGCGATTATACTCCAACGGCGCGCCGAATGCAAATCCGATTGTGATAGATTACGCAATTTGGCAGGGCGGCATTGCCCCGCGCTACTCGCGCCCCACTTCCTCGGCGATGAGCACCAGTTGGTGCGGCTGAACCAGGGTGATGCGCCCCCGCCGCGAGCGGATGATGCCGCGCTTGGTCCATCGGCTCATGACGCGAATGGCCGTCTCCACGGTGGTGCCCGTCATGTCGGCGATGTCCTGGCGGGTGATGGGCGCGTTGATGAGGATGCCCTCGCCCGCGCGCTGGCCCGTGGCGGCGGCAAGTTTCAGCAGGACGCGGGCGATGCGCCGCTCCACCCGCTCCACCGCCAGGCTCATCATGGTCTGGTACGCTTCCTGGAGCCGCTTGCCCAGGCTCCGCGCCGTCTGGAGCGCCAGTTCGGGATGCCGATCCAGCGCGCGCAGGTAGTCCGCGCGGCGAATTCCCCACACCTGCGCGGGTTCCATCGCCTGGGCCGAGACGGGATAGACCGAGCCGTCCAGGATGCCGATTTCGCCCACGGTGTCGCCCGCCGACACGATTTCCAGGAGCATCTCCTTGCCGGTGTCGGAATGCTTCAGGACCTTGATGCGCCCGCTGCCCACCAGGTACAGCGTGTCCGCCGGGTCGCCCTCAAAGAACAGATACTCGTCCTTGCCCACGGTTCGCGGGCGGAAGAGCGACGACAGGCTTTCCATGGCCTCCTCGGACAGCGCGGCCAGAGGGGGCATTGCGACGGGTTGCTGGTTCACGGCATCAGTCCTTGCGCGTGTAGTGCACGTATTATAGCATCACATGGCACGGCAAGGCAACCGCGGCTTCGGGGGGCGTGTGCCCTTTCCGGCGAAAACGCGTAGGGCAGGTTTCCATGCCTGTCCCTGCGTCCGGCGGCTGTGGAAAGCCGCCCTACGCACTGTAACCGCGAATAACGCAAATCCACGCGAATGGGGAACAGTAGGGGCAGGTTTTCGTACCTGCCCCATGTTTCACACAAAGCCACAGAGACACAAAGGGATAAAGACACGGGGAAAACCCTCTGTGCCTTCGTGTCTTTGTGTGAGCCTCCGGCTGTAACCGCGAATAACGCCAATCCACGCGAACGGGGAACGGAGCGAGGCACTTTTGTGTGAGAATTATGTCTCACACAAAGCCACAGAGACACAAAGGGATAAAGACACGGGGAAAACCCTCTGTGCCTTCGTGTCTTTGTGTGAGCCTCCGGCTGTAACCGCGAATAACGCCAATCCACGCGAAAGGGGAACAGTGTTGGCGGCCAATGTGCGACGCACTTCCGGAAGTGCGTCGCACATTGGATACCTGCCCCTGGCTCCGTTCGTGCGAATTCGTGTTATTCGTGGATAGCAAGCGTGCAAACCTGCGACGCACCTCGGAGGTGCGTCGCAGGTGGGGCCGCATAGCAAGCAGGGCAGGTTTCCATGCCTGTCCCTGCGTCCGGCGGCTATGGAAAGCCACCCTACGTGCATGACCTCACCTTACCCCTCCCGCACCCTCCCCTTTCCTCTCCGCCGGCGGAGAGGAAAGGGGAGGGCCGGGGTTGGGATGGGTGAGGTCAAGCCGCCCGACGAGTGCGAAGACTCCACGGCCTCGGGCCGCGTGCCCCTTCGCCGAGGCCGCGCCCTCAACGCGAAAGGCTCGCGCACTGCCGGTCGGGCACGGTGGTGGCGGCGGTGAAGCCGGATGCCGTCGCCGTCTGCGGTGCTAGAATCTGAATGGCGCGGGCCAGTTGGGTGTCGCCGGCCTTCTCAATCTCGTCGGGCGCCAATGTCCCCGACTTGGCAGGCGTGAGGATGGTCCCGTCGGCGGGCAGCGCTACGACCTCGTCCGGCGTGATGCCCTGTCGCCGCAGGCTGCGCCCGCTTGGCGTGAGCCACTGCGCCGTGCCGAGCAGGATGGCCGAGCCGTCGCTGAGATTGAACGTGGACAGCACGGTGCCGGTGCCGAAGGTGGGCTGGCCCACGATGACGCCCCGCCCGTTGTCCTGGATGGCGCCCGCGAAAATCTCGGACGCGCTGGCCGACCCCTCGTTCACCAGCACCGCGATGGGGATGTCTACGGCTAGCCCGCCCCGCTCCACCGGGTAAGGCTTGCGCGAGCCGTCCCGCCGCTCCTCCAGCACCACGTTGCCCGAGGCCAGGAACTGGCTGGCGACGGACACGGCCTGATCCAGAAGCCCGCCCGGGTTGTTGCGCACGTCCACGATGAGCGCCTGCGCGCCGGCATTCTTGGCCGCCGTGAGGGCGTCCTTGAGGCCGGGCAGGGCGGTGGCGCTGAACTGGCTGATGCGGATGTGGGCGATGTGGGTTTCGGGGATCATGGCCCACGACACGGCGGCGACGCGAATGACCTCGCGCACGATGGTGAACTCCAACAGCGAGGCGTTGCCGGGGCGCATGATGGTGAGGGTAACCTGCGACCCCTCGGGGCCTCGGATGCGCGCCACCACCTCGTCCAGCGACAGGCCGCTGGTGTCCTCGCCGTCCACGCGGATGATGTAGTCGCCCGCCTGGATGCCCGCCTGCTGGGCCGGCGAGCCGTCAAACGGCGCGATGATAATGGGGCGACCGTCGCGCATGCCGATCTCCGCGCCGATGCCGGAATACTTGCCGGTCATGCTCACGCGCTCCTCGGCCAAATCCTTCGGCGTGAGGAAACGGGTGTGGCCGATGTCCCCCAGCGAATCCAGCATCCCGCGGATGGCCCCGTAGGTCATGGCCTTGGGGTCCAGCGCGGTCGGGTCCACAAAGTTCTCCTGGGCGATATTCCACGCTTCCCAGAAGATGGCGAACTGCTGCTCAACGCTGGCGGGCTGCTGCTGATAGCGGGCGGTCAGCAGCCCACGGGCCACAAAGCCAGCCCCAAACGCGCCGATGATGAGCGCGAATATGACAAATGCGGACAGGATATAGCGGGTCGTGCGCAATCTTCACCTCCGGGTGCGGCGTCGGCAAGGCTATCGCAGCCGAGCGCCCTCTCTGCTGTACAACTCAACCGCATGGCGAATGTGTTCGTAAGCGGCTTCGCGCGGTTCCCAGCCGATGGGCTTGACGCGAATCTCCTCCAGGTCCTTGTATACAGAGAAGAAGTGAGCCACCTCGCGGAGGAAATGGGGCGGGACATCCTCCAGGTCGCGGATTTCGGTGTAGAGCGGGTCCGACGCGGGCACGGCCAGCACCTTGTCATCGGGCAGGTCTCTGTCCATCATGCGGAAGAACGCCACCGGCCGCGCCTCCAGCACGCAACCGGGGAAGGTCGGCTCGTTGATCATCACCAGCACATCCAGCGGGTCGCCGTCCTCGTAGTGGGTGCGCGGAATCAGTCCGTAGTCGCCGGGGTAGTACAGGGACGAGAACAGGACGCGATTCAGTTTGATCACGCCCAGGCGCTTGTCGTACTCGTATTTGTTGCGGCTCCCCTTGGGAATCTCCACGATGACGTTGATGACTTCGGGCCAGTCGGAGCCTACTGGAAGTTCATGCCACAGGTTCATTTTCGCACCCCTCCGCATGGTCTGTACGGGCATTCTATGCGCGTCAAGCGCGGGCGTCAAGTTGCGCGCGGGGGCGGCGAGCAGTGCGGGCGGCTATCCCTAGCCGCCAGATGCGGCGTCGGGCATGGAAACCCGATCCACGGATTAGAGGCTGCATCCACGCGCGACGCACGCGCAGGGCGCCGTTTTGTCATGCGGCGCGTTTTCGGCTATTGTAGGGCGCAATCCTCCGCTAGGGGCAGGCATGAGCAAACGCACACGGGAACGCATCGCGGTTGTGGTCATCGGCATCGGGCTTTTCGCGCTAGACTGGGCGGTGAAGGGAGTGGCCGAGCGGTCGCTGACCTTCGGGGCCGACCCCATCCCGTCGCCGATTCCGTTCATCTCGTGGTACTTGAGTTACAACGAGGGGTATCATTACATCTTCGGTGCGCTGGGGCCGTACCGGTGGATCGCCGGGGCGTCGCTGGCGCTGGCGGCGGGGATGGTGGTCTATCTGCTGCACTGGGCCGGGGAGATGGCCGCTTCGGCGCCGGCGCGGAAGGTGGTGCTCCTCATGGCCACGCTCCTGGTCGGCGCGCTGAGCAACCCGGTGGAGATCCTGCTGCGGGGCCACGCCACCGATTTCTTCCGCGTCCGCGGGTTCCCGTGGACGGCGAACCTGTGCGATCAGTACGTGAACCTCATCGTGTACGTGCTGACGCCGATACTGCTGGTGATGGTGTGGCGGGGGTGGGACAAGCCGCGCCAGCCCGCGCCGCCCCCGCCGGCCGCGGATGACAGCAGCGGCCGCGAGTAGGCAACGGGGCGGGCGGCATCCACGAATAACACGAATCTACGCGAACGGTATTGCGCCCGGCGCCGAAGCATCGGGCTGAACGGGCAAAGCCCTGCCGGCTGGCGTCAGCCCCCGAAGGGGGCTTCGTGCCTGTAGCGCGGGGGTTTAGCCCCGCGCGGTGTACTGGTCGCCCGACGCTGAAGCATCGGGCTGAACGGGCAAAGCCCTGCGGGCTGGCGTCAGCCCCCGAAGGGGGCTTCGCTCCTTGAGCGCGGGGGCTTTAGCCCCGCGGCATACGCGGCCGCGTCTTCGCGGCTTTCGCGCCCTTTCGCGCCCTTCGCGATCCAAACGCCCCCTCGGCCCGGGGTGGACACGCGGCAAACCTGTGATCCTCTCCGCGTGCTCGGCGTCCTCGGCGGTAAAACCCCCTGGCACGCCCCGCGGGCGGAGCCCCTCACCCTGGCCCTCTCCCAGCGGGAGAAGGAACGAGGCGGGCGGCATCCACGAATAACACGAATCTACGCGAACGGGATTGCGCCCGACGCTGAAGCATCGGGCTGAACGGGCAAAGCCCTGCGGGCTGGGTAGCCCCCGAAGGGGGCTTCGCTCCTTGAGCGCGGGGGCTTTAGCCCCGCGGCATACGCGGCCGCGTTTTCGCGCCCTTTCGCGCCCTTCGCGATCCAAAGGCCCCCTCAGCGCGGGGTAGGCGCGCGGCAAACCTGTGATCCTCTCCGCGTGCTCAGCGCCCTCGGCGGCAAGACCCCCAGGCATGCCCCGCGGGCTGCACCCCTCACCCTAGCCCTCTCCCAGCGGGAGAGGGAACGGCGGGCGGCATCCACGAATAACACGAATCTACGCGAACGGTATTGCGCCCGACGCTGAAGCATCGGGCTGAACGGGCAAAGCCCTGCGGGCTGGCGTCAGCCCCCGAAGGGGGCTTCGCTCCTTGAGCGCGGGGGCTTTAGCCCCGCGGCATACGCGGCCGCGTCTTCGCGG
>Ga0272448_1000776_pt1 | contig 46252 bp, 47 predicted proteins | sample YNPCB0191_FD_202220 | JGI IMG/M metagenome (GOLD analysis project Ga0272448, IMG submission 202220) | Hot spring sediment microbial communities from Yellowstone National Park, WY, United States - YNP-CB-019-1 | ecosystem: Environmental > Aquatic > Thermal springs > Hot (42-90C) > Sediment... | reverse complement strand
AACTGAACGGAAAGGAGCTTAGGAAAGTTTTAATTGAACAAGGAGCCTATCTTTAAACCCACTCTCTTGGATAACGCCAATCAGAACCTATATCTCTAAAACCAAGCTTGAAGACTTCTGGTAAGTTTCTTTTATGCTGAGTTTCTTTTACTCTATTAGTTACCATCTTAACTTTTTCTACATCCAAATTTAAAGTATTTGATATTTCCTCATCAGACATCCATTTTTCAAACCTTAAGTATAGTATGGAGTCAATTAAGTCATAACTTAACATTAGCTCTCCTTCTGCAGTTTGGCCTGGCCAAAGTCTTGGGGATGGAGGCTTCTCAATGATTCTTCTTGGGACATTCAAGTATTGCGCAATTTTTCTTACCTGAGTTTTGTATAAGCCACCTATTGGCAATACGTCTACACCAGCATCTCCATACTTTGTAAAGTACCCAAGTAGTATCTCACTTTTATCGCCTGTTCCTATTACTAAGCCATCATGAATTCTTGCCTTGTGATGAATTATTATCATCCTTGTCCTAGCCATTAAATTCCCCCTAGCCAACTTATCATACTTTCCAGCTTTTTGCTCAACAAGGTTTACTATATCAGTAATGTCGATAGTTTCCCAGTTTTCTTTAGGAATTTCAAGCATCCTAATGAGTTCAAGAGCATCTTCCATGTCTTCTTTTGGAGTTGACTCTGATGGCAAAAGGTAAACAAATGTATTTTCCTTTCCCAAAGCTCTTACCGCTATACATGTTGTGACTGAAGAATCTAATCCTCCAGAGAGTGCAACAACTCCATTTCTTTTCTTAGCGAATTCGTGCACATACCACCTTAATCTTTTTGCTAGGTACTCAACAATTTTTTCTTCATTTATGTTTAAGAAATTCATAGCTCAAGTAACCTCCTATGAATAGCTCTAGCATGCTTCTTAAATGAACCAAACCTTCTTGCTCTTTTTATGCTCGTTAAGTCTAGATCATAAGTTATGAAGTCTTCTTCGTTTGTTTTTGCAGAAGCCACCACTTCACCTTCTGGACTAACTATCATAGACCCTCCCCAGAAAAACTCTTCATCTTCAGGACCAACTCTGTTTGCAAAAACTACATAGGAAGCGTTTTCTACGGCTCTCGTTTTTAATATTGCTTCCCATACTAAGCTTATGGGAGGTTTTCCGTCAACTAGATTATAGAAGTTTCTTGCGGGACTACTCGCTGGAATCAAAATTAAGTCTGCACCAATTCTAGCTAACAACTCAGCAGGTTCTGGATGCCATGCATCTTCGCATATAATAGCGGCTACATTTACCCCGCTTACAGAAACTGTTTTTACGTTGTAAAAGTATTCCGGACCTACTTCAGAGAAGTATCTTTCCTCTTCAAAAAGACCATAAGTTGGAAGATAAATCTTTTGATAAATTTGTTTTATTTTTCCTTCTCCAAGAATTGCTGCAGAGTTATAGTATAATCCAATCCTTGGCTCGTATATAAAGCCAACTAACATATGAATTTCTTTGTAAAGAGAAGAAAGGTCACTAAGAGCTTTAGTTGATTCTGCAGACAGCTCAAAGTATAAGTCCTTTAAGTTATAACCAGTTAACGAAAGTTCTGGAAAAATTAGCAAGTCAACTGACTTTGACTTTGCTTTTTCAATTGCTTCTATATGCTTTTTTAAGTTTTCTTTTATGTTCCCAAGTTTAGAAGAGATTTGCGCAACACCTACCCTCAACTTGTCTCCTACTTAACAAAAGATTGTATTTAAAACTTTTAAAAGGAAATGCATGAAAAAGGGAATTTGTTGTCATCAGTAGTTTCAAAATAGATAAACTTCAAACAGAAGTAAGACTGTTCTAAAACGCTGACGCTCGTAAGTAAAACTAAAAAAATAAATGTGGAGCATTACAATAAATTAGAGTTAACAATGTAAAAAAATAACTATGTTAACAGACAGCTAAATACCTTAGTGAACTTATACCTTCGAGCCGTAAATTTCTCTAAGTCAAAAGCTCTTTGATGAGCTCATGAAAATCTTAAGCACGTTCGCTCTAACAGAAAAAGAGGCTGACGAAGATTTTGATAAACTCAAGAGGAGCCCTAAGTTGCTGGATCACAAAAGCTATGCGTGTCTGTCTAGGACTACGCAACTTAAAACTCAACTTGCGCTTACAACAAATATTTTAAAAGTATAGACTTAAGTAAATTTTAACGATGAACGTAAGGAGCTTTGAAGGTCCTCAGGAGTCAATCTATGTTTTGGGAAACGAGCTTGTAATCACAATTTCACTTAACGATACAAAAACTAGAAGAAGCCTTCCGAACGAATGGGTTTACGTTTTAAAAAGACAAGAAATTGAAGATGTAGCGCTTGAAAACAACACCTTAGTGTTACACACAAAAGATAAAAGACAAACAAAAGTAATGTTGTTCGAAGCAGACAAAGCTTTTTTAGCAATAAAGGAGTGGATTAAAAAAGATGAGTAATGTAAGAACCAGAATTATTAAAATCAACTCAGTTTTTCCAGAAAAATCTAAAATAAAAGAAGCTGCTGAAGTTATAAAAAGAGGAGGACTCGTAGCATTTCCTACGGAAACTGTTTACGGATTGGGAGCAAACTGCTACAATGAAGACGCAGTACTTAGGATATTCATAGCAAAGGGAAGACCTCCGGACAATCCCCTAATCGTTCATATCTCTAACTTTGAAATGCTTAAAGAAGTATCTGAAGAAATTCCAGACTTAGTATACAAAGTAGCTAATGTTGCATGGCCTGGACCAATAACAGTTGTAATGAAGAAAAGCAAAAAAATTCCTTATTCAGTTACAGGAGGACTAGAAACTGTTGCAGTTAGAATGCCAGCACACCCTGTTGCCCTTGATCTAATCGAGGAATCAGGAGTTCCAATTGCGGCTCCTAGTGCAAATTTGTCTGGAAGACCGAGCCCAACCAACGCAATACACGTCGTTACCGACCTTTTGAACAAGGTAGATGTCATAATCGACTCTGGAGAAACGTTCTTTGGAGTTGAGTCTACCATAATAGATGTTACTAGGGAACCTCCAACACTTTTAAGGCCCGGACCCTTTACTGTTGAGGAACTCCAAGAAAAAATTGGTATAAGAGTTGAAGTTCCAAAAGTTGCAAGAGGTATTTCAGAAGCAGAAAAAGCACTAGCTCCAGGAATGAAGTACAGACATTATGCTCCTAAAGCTAAAATGATCTTGGTTACTGGGAAAAGTTTAGAAGAAATCGTTGAAAAAGTTATTGCTGTGTCAAAAAGAGAGTGTGTTAAGAGTATCGTTTTAGCTACTGATGAAACGATGAAGTATTATGCCAAAGAGAAAATAGATGCAATGAGTTTAGGAACTAGAGAGAACCTATACAGTGTAGCAAAAAACCTATACAGTAAGTTAAGAGAATGTGATGAAAAAGAAGTTGAACTAATAATATGTGAGAGTTTTGAGGAAAGAGGAATTGGACTGGCAATAATGAATAGGCTTAGAAAAGCCTCTGGAGGAAAAATAGTCTAACATTTTACTACTTAAGTAAGTGTGGTGTCTCCTCTGATTCAAGCTAGGAACCTCTGACTTTCTTTTTGACTAGGCTTCATAGGTCATTGCAACATGCTCACAAACCTTTATAAGGAACTTGCATTTAAATTTTGTCGATTCATTCTAGAACTCTAGTTGTAGGTTTTCTGAGTATTGTTTTCTAAAAGAAAAAGAATAAGCTTAAAAAGAGATAATAAAGTAAGTTAGACTACGTAAAAATGGCAGTAGTTAAGGTAGTATCTATAAGTTCAACTGACGTTGAAGGAAAGGCGGGTGTCAGAGTAGAAATGGCATCTATTACTCCAACGATTGTTTCTAGAGGTCAGCAATTCGATGAAAGAGAATATGCGACTGACGTAGCTTTCGGGTTGATGAGTGGATTACAGCAAGCAGGGTTATTTCCAAAAGTATACAATGCGCGGCTTATCCTTTTCTTAACTATGGAAGAGTACAACAGCATAGGAAGACCACAAATAAATGATGTGTATGAAATTATAGTTTCAAAAAACAAAGTGGAATTTAAGGAAGTAACACCAAAAACAATCTAAGGAACAACTTAGTTCGCGATTAGAAACTTTCATCAAGCCTCTTTAATGCCTTATTTATGACTTGTTCTTGAACTTCTGGAGCCTCCTTAGCTAGCTGTTCTATTGCTGTACTAACGCTTGATAGCTCTCTAGAAACTTCTTCAATGGCATACTTAAAAGCAGTTGAAACTTTCTCATAATGATCTTCATTTATAAGAGAGTATGCTATCTTAACCTCAAGTTTTTTAAGCTCAGATTCTAGTAGCTCTAGTTCTTCCTGCAAATCTTTTTGCAAAGCTAATAATTTTTCGAGCAAATTTTGTCTCTTCGATTCAGATTCTAGCAATTCTGTTTCAAACTTTTTATAGAGGGCTTCAAAAGTCTCAGAAGAAATTTTACCTGAAGTTGTTAATTCTCTCAAGTTCTTTAAACGCTCTTTATTTTTCCTAAGCGAAAAAAGGATCTCGTTAAAGTCTTCTTCCCAACCTACAGAAAGCATTTCCAACTTTAGTTTTAACTAAAAAAGGATAAAAAATACTAATATATAGAAAAATTATGTAAACATTAAAGAAAAGTTTAGTTTAAAAGGAGAATGACCTCTTCCTAAGCATCACTTCTGAATAAGTTAGTGAGAAATAAAAAAAATAAGAGTAAGGCTGTTTCAAGAATTCTACTTTAAGTTTTAGGTTATCCTAGCTTAACTACTTTTGTTAAATGCCTTGGACTATCGGGATTTATCTTTCTGGCTAGCGCTAGGTTGTATGCTAAAAGTTGTACTATTGCTACTTGATAAATTGGGGCCAAAATTGGGTTTATCTTGGGGAACTTTAACTCAAAGTCTGAAACCTTGCTCTTGAAACTTAGCCCTTCCTGAGAAATTGAAACTATTGTAGCTTTCTTTTCTTTTAATTCTTTTGCTAATTTTTCAGCAAATTCAAGCCTGTCTTGTGAAGATGGAGTTATCATTAATACTCCAACGCCCTTTGTAACTAGCGACATAGGGCCATGTCGAAATTCGGCTACAGAGAAAGTTTCTGAGTGAGTTAATGAAGCTTCCTTTAGCTTTAAGCCAGCTTCTAGTGCGAGAGCATAACCTTCTCCAAAGCCTAAAACAAATACGTCGTGGATGTTTTTGAACTTTAATGCTACTTCCTTTGTTTTCTTCTCCCAAGCAGGAAGCTCTGATGCTAAAACGTTTGGAGTATTGGCAAGCTCACTGATTATTGCTTTTTGATCAGCTTCGCTAACAAAGCCTAGCTCTTTTGCAACACTTACAGCAAGGAGAAAAGTTACTGCTAATTGAGCCTGAAACGTCTTAGTAGCTACGACGCTCTCTTCTACTCCAGCCATGGTTACTATTGAGTAGTTCGACTCTACTGTTAAGCTACTTCCAGGGGTGTTAGTCACTCCGATTATTAGAGCGCCTTTTGACTTTGCATGCCTAAGAGCTACGAGGGTATCTGTAGATTCCCCTGATTGAGAGTACGTTACAACAACGTCATTCTTGCCTATAGAGTTTCCAACAAATTCAACAAACTCAGAAGCTTGAACCGGAACTGCTAAGATATTTGTGAGCTTATTTAGTACATAAGCACCTACAACTCCAGCGTGGTAAGAAGTTCCACTACCTAGAAGGAATACCCTTGATGGCTTTCTTTCAACAATTGCTTTTGAAATTGATACAATATTGTCTTGTTGTGATTGCAGAGTATTCTTTATAGCATCTGGACTTTCAAAGATTTCTTTTCTTGTTTTTTCTCCAAGAACAACTTTTGTAACTTTCTTTGTCTTTTTCCTTTTTGAAGCTCGTGGATTCATTTTTATCTCATCGTCAACTTTACTTACAGGCTATTTATTAGGTTTTCGCGCGCTATTCTTAAACGCGTTAAGGAGAATCCATAAAAAAGATATACTTTACAAAAAATAATATTTATTTAAGCCAGTTGACGATGAGCCTCGTTATGAAGTTTTAGATCCTTTTCTTTCCATGCTTTAAATTCACTAAAAGTTGGAAAGTTATAGTAAAGAGTTTTAGCTTCGTTAGAAAGCTTAACAAGTCTAAGTAAAAGGAACAGTAAACTAAAGTGACGCACACCAGCGATGGCTCTCATAAAAGCATCTAAGAAGTTTAACCTTAGTTCTTCACCGCTCGTCACTTTTAAGAGGTCATCTTGAGATACGATTCCAGAACTCATGATAAAGTTTATTTCCTCGTTGGTTCTTGCCTGCAGTGCAATTCTTACTACATCTAAAGAAGCATACTTATGGCCTATTTTTTTATTGTAGCTTAAGCTGAAGTCCCACAGGGAATCCTGGAGAAAAGAACCTCTTTCATGAGCTTTAACTATTGACTCTGCCGCTATCTTTCCAGCTTCAAGCGATGAGCCTATTCCACCTCCAGTTATTGGATCAACTGTAAATCCACTGTCTCCAACAAAAACAACACCATTCCAAACTGCTGGAGCCATTGGTCTTCTAACTGGTACAATACCAGAACCAACATGAACAACTTTTGAATCTTTTAAGTTTGGAAAAAACTTTAGAAATTCTTTGTATCCAACTCTTGGATCTATAGAATTCTTTCTAACACCTATACCAACATTAGCAAGAGTTTCACCCATTGGTATGTACCAAAAATATCCACCTGGGGAAAACTGCTGGTTTATAAAAATCTTAAAAGTTTTATCGTGGTTATTTGTTGTTCTAATCTCTCTAAAAGCAACCATAGTTTCGTCATCATCTAAAATGTCGTCAACGTAGTTGTGCAACTTTTTCCTTAAAACTCCAGCTGCGCCAGAGGCATCGACAACTACATTTCCTTTAAATTCAACTTTCGATGAATCTTTTAAGTTAATACCAGAAACACCAACTACTGCGTTGTTTTCTATTATTGGTGAAGTAATTGCTACGCTTTCTATGAAGTTTGCGCCACTATCTAATGCGAGTTTTAGTAAATACTGACCAAATTTCAGCCTATCAATCTCAACTCCAGCGTCCTCTGCAGAAAAACGGTACTTACTTTTTAAATCTGGTGAGATAATTTCTATAGAGTCAATAGTTCCGTATACAGCTTCACTGGGAGGATTTAGACCTATTTCTTTTAAATGTTGCAAAGAGACAGCGTTGCCACAAACTTTATCTCCAACTTTATTTTTTGGCTCTTTATCAACAAGTAAGGTTGATAGTCCAGACTTAGCAGTATGCATAGCAGTTATAGCACCAGCAGGACCAGCACCCACCACTATAACGTCATACTTCATGTACCTTAGCACCTTTATGGCCGTAAAGTTTACGGGGAATTTTTAAACATTTCTTGCTTACAGTACGAAATTGCGCAACGCTAGAAAGCTTAAAAATCAAGAAATAAAACGGAGGAAACAAATTGGATGAAGGAAAAACAAACAGTTACGAAGTTATAACTGAAGGAAAAGCAAAACTTTTAGTTTACAAGTTAGAAAGCTATAAGGTAAAGGGAAGTTACGTGCCAGCATTAACTCCTGTTTTTTACAATCCCATAATGAGGTCAAACAGAGATATAATGATAGCTTTTCTGAGAACAACGTTACAAAGAACAACGAAAGAATTAAGATATGGAGAGACAATGACAGGAGTAGGAGTAAGATGTATTCGAGTACTTTTAGAGACGAATACTAAGCCCATATGTGAGATAAACGACGTGAATAGGGAAGCCATAAAATTAGCAGAAAAAAATTTGGACATAAATGGAGTAAGAGATGGAGTAAAAACTTCTTGTGTAGATGCAAGAGTATTTTCCTTGATGCACTTGGCTCCAAAAGATAGATTTGATTATTTGGACTTAGATCCATTCGGTTCGCCTGCAGAATTCATTGAAAGCGCATTACTATCTGTAAAGCACGGAGGTTACGTTGGGATAACTGCAACAGATACTGCAACTTTATTTGGGAACAACCCAACAAAAACGTTATTAAAGTACGGAGTAATAGCTGATAGATTACAGTTTAACAAAGAATTTGGAGTAAGAGCACTTATAGCAAGTATAGTATTAACTGCGAGCAAGCAAGAAATTGGAATAAGGCCGGTATTAGCCTACAGTGAAAAGCACTACGTAAGAGTTTATGCTAAAGTTCTAAGGGGAAAAAAATATGCTAAAGAATCTATGTTAAACTTAGGTTTTATTCTGCATAACGTGCAAGAGAATAGTTGGAAAACCATAAGAATGGAAGATGTAATAAGAAATAACTGGGAAAAAGACAGAAATCATAAAGTTATTGGGCCAATATGGACATCTGAATACATTGACAATGAACTTGTAAAAAAGATGTATATTAACTCTTTTGAACTTTCTCAGGAGTCAGTGGAAATGATTCTTAAGATAATGAATGAAAAGAGTGGAATCATTGGATACTATGATACCGACTTAACTTCTAAGCTACTTAATGTTAGTTCAAGGAAAATACAAAAACTTGTTGACAAAATAAAAGAAAGGGGATACGTAGCTACGAGAACTCTCTATAACCCTAAAGGGATAAAAACTGATATGCCATACTACGAATTTATTAAAGTTTATAGTGAACTAAGTTGAGTAAGCCCCACCAAAGTACCTTAGACCAACCAAGTAGAACTCAGAACTATGCTTTCTGGAAGCAGGAGGTTTTACACTATGAACAAATTTAAATTTTGATAAGAATAACTTCCTCAAATTTTGAGATTCTGGACCCTCAAAAACTTTTACTACGGCTGAGCCTCCACGTTTTAGAAACTTTTCTATTGTTGCTATCGAAATTTTTACTAGAGCGATCTGCCTATAGTAATCCAATTCATATTTCCCAGTCATGTTCGGTGCCAGATCTGAAAGAATAACATCTACTGAATCTGATACCATTTTCTTTGAAAGTATATCCAAAAAATCGCTTTGTAAGACATCAGTTTGTATAAATTCGATCTGCGGATACTTACGTTTAATTGGTAGCGGAGCTTTATCAATTGCATACAGCTTACCAGATTCTCCAATTTTTTCTAAGATATATAAACTCCAACCACCAGGACTGCACCCAAGTTCTATAACAATATTGCCTTCCTTAAGAATGTTAAACATGCTATCAATATATTTAAGTTTAAATATAGCTCTGCTCTCATACCCTAACTCCTTTGCTTGCCTAAAGAAAACATCCTTTTTTCTCTCTATTAGCCATCTTCTTTTTGATTTGGCCAAGTTAACTTATACCTCAGAGGTTAATACCCATTCCTCAAGCCAAGTACATTTTTCAGGAGAGATCTCGTTTCCAGGAGCACACTTTGAGTAGTATTGACATGTTAGACAGGGAGCACCAATTATGGAATCTAATTTTATTGGAGGTTTTGTTGAAAATATTTTATAAGTCCACCTTCCCTCATGCAAAAATTTTTCTCTTCTAATTAATCCCCATTTTTCTAGCCTAACACATATTCTTGATCCTTCTCTACTACTAACGCCAATTTTCTTCCAGAGTTCTGTTTGTAAGATTCCGTTATCTCCAGCCCTCATAACTATATCGAGAGCACTTCTTTCTAGTGTGCTTCTTTTTGTTATAAACCTAGAAGTTGCTCTTGAAGCCAAAGTCACTCTTTCCTTTGAAACGGACTGTTTATTAATGTTATTCTCCTCTTGCACTTAGTTTATAACTTCAAGTATAGAGTCGTAACTAAAAATGCAAATTTAAGCCTCTTCGCCTTGCTACTTCAACAAGCTCTTTACACCTATTCCTTAACGTAACTTCTGTAATTCCAGAAACTCGAGCAACTTCTTTCTGAGTAATAGAAAGGCCTGAGTTTAAAGAGGCTAGATAAATACAAGCGGCCGCAAGGCTTATTGGAGACCTACCTGAAGTAAGCTTATTTTCTTTAGCTAGCTTAAGGTATGATACAGCTAGCTTCTCAGTTTCTCCAGATAACTTTAGTTTGTTCATTAACCTAAGTAGAAAAAGTTCCATTTCATCAGCTACTTTGGGCTTAACATCGAGTTTCCAGCTTAATTCTCTGTAAGCTCTTGCTAACTCTGACTTTCTAATACCAGAGGCGCTGGAAATTTCGTCTAGACTTCTAGGCTGGTTCATCATCTTACAAGCCAAATAAAAGGAAGCCAAAACCTCGATCTCGAACTGGCGTCCCTTTATTAATTTATTTTTATGTGCATACTTGTAAAGTTCGATAGTTTTCTCAACTATTGGTTTAGGACAGTTTAATCTACTGTTTACGTTCGAAATGAAATTTATTGCCTTTTTTAAAACTGAGGCAGAATATGGGTTAGAAATTCTATTTTGCCATTTTGAAAGCCTTAGATACTTAGAGGGGTCCATCTTATCGCCCTCTTTTGATTTTGTAACACCTATTTTTGTGGAAAAATCATTATCCAGAGAACGAGGTGGCCCAGACCTGTTTAATTCTTCTGCTTCCTCTTCGTTGAAAGCACGCCATTCTTGAGACCTATCGAGGTTAGTCTGGTACACTACATAGCCACATCGTTTACAAACATATTCTCCAGTAGCTTCGATAAATACGATTTCACTTGAGCCGCATTGAGGACAGGAAAGAGGCTCTGAGCTCATTTCTTGTCCCTTTTTCTGAACACAACAGCTTCTAGCGCTACCTGGTCTGGAGGAACCAGTAAAAGAACCACGGCTAAAGGTGAGTTTACTTTACCTATTATATCCTTCACAATACCAATTGGTTTTCCGCTGGAATCATATACTTTTTCGTTTAAACTTAATTCTTTTTCCATAGCTACAAGGATCTTATTTCCACTTAACTTTTTTCTAACTACGCCCACTTTAACAGCATGATAAAAGCTCAAACCTTTTTACCACAAAATCTAGCTTATTAGTAAGAAGGAATATTTATGTTTTATTGTCTCCAGAAAATTCTTTTAACTTACTAGCTATTAACTTTATTGTCGACTGCTTCTTTCCTGGCGTAAATACGAGGACTCTAAAACTTTTCTTATTAGGTAGCCTAGGATAAGCTACATTATCTTGAATTTCAAATTTTAAACTTAGACTTCTTAGAACAGAAACGATTTGATCCTTGCTTGGAAAATCAGTTGCGAGGTTGTAAGGTATTCTTCTACCTAAGCTTCTCGGTAGCTTTTTATCAAAGTAGTGTGGATAGAGGATAAAGTACCTTTCCTTTGAAATTTTTTTCATGCGTTCCTAGAAGAAATCAAAACTCCATTTAAAGTACCAGAGATTGAAGGCTTAGAAGTTATTTTAACATTTCCTAAAGGTGTCTTTACTATTGCGCCTTTTGTTATTATGCCACGCCTAGCATAAAGCATATTCGAAGGGTTGGACACAAGACCCTGTATTTCAGTTCTTTGGGTTTGTCCATCTTTAGTTGATACGTTAACAAAACCAGTTGCTTTTAGCTTTAATTTTATTCCTCCTCCGCGAACTCGAACTACTTCTACAATGTCTTTTTCTTTTGTTATTTTAGTTTCTATAGGATTCCTTCCCATTTCATATGCTCTTTTTCCCCTATAGGGTACTTTCTTTCCACCCGTCCTTTTTCTTTTCCTTAAATCCCAATGATACAGGGTCATTACTTATGCGCTAACTTAGTTCTAACGTATAAATAAAAGTTACTGACGCGACAAAACAAGCTAAAGCAATAGACTTTTATATTTATCCAAAGTAGGTTATTTGCTACAAGAAAATGGAAGTTGGAGTGAGTATGTGGAGTTTTCATAGGTCAGCTTACTCAGGAAAGCTGGACGTACCTTCCTTTATTAGGTTGGCTAAACAACTAAATGTAAGCTACATTGAGCTTTTAAACGTATTTTGGAAAAGTAACGATGAGATTAACTTAGCTAAAAAAGTATCAGACGAGAATGGTCTGAAAATTTCTGCTTACGACATAGACAATGATTTAGTTCAGAGTAGCTATGAAAAAAGAAAAGAACAAATAGCTAAGATAAAGGAAGGCGTAAACGTTGCTTTAAAGTTGGGTGCACCAGTTGTTAGAGTATTCGGAGGAGAGATAAAGGAAGGTATAAGAAGAGAAGAAGCTACAAAAATGATAGTTGAAGGACTAAGAGAGGGGGCCGATTACGCATACGAACATGGAATTAAACTTGCACTTGAAAACCATGGAGAACTTTACGGAACAGGGAAGCAACTAGCGTACATAGTTACAGCTGTAGGTTCTAAGGCACTTGGATTAAATTTTGATATGGGAAACTTCTTGCTATCGGGAGATAATGCAGTTGATGCAGTAAAGATCGTTGGAAAGTATATATATCATGTACATTTAAAAGACTTTAAGAAAGATGGAGAAGAAGCAGAATTTTTAAGCACAAACGGAGAGAAGTATACTTGTGTTGGACCTGGAGAAGGAGATACTAACTTTGTAGAATTCCTCAATGAACTAAAGAAAGTTAACTACAATGGAGTTTTATCCATAGAAAATGAGAAAAAAGGTGACGAATTAGAAAACACAAAAGAAATGGTAATTAAAGTAAAAAGTTATCTATTAAAAATTTAAGCTTAAATGTACCTGAAAAAAATAGAGATAAAGGGGTTTAAGTCATTTTCTGATAAAGTTGTAGTTAGCTTCGATAAGGGGCTAAATGTTATAACGGGACCTAACGGTTCGGGGAAGTGTATAGCAGGAGAACAAAAAATTTTTCTGCTTGAAGAAGGAATCGAAGTAAGAAAATTTTTTGAGAAAATCTATGAAGAAAAAAAGAACATTCTTTTAAAAACTGATGAAGCAGAATACCTAATTCCCTTAGAATTATCGACGTTACCTTCTTTAGAAGAGGAGCGGTACGAACTTGTTTTTAATAAACCATTAGCAATAATGAAAAAGAAGTACAATGGTAAGATACTTGAAATAATTGGAGAGAATGGAAGTAAGATAAGAGTTACTCCAGAACATAAAGTTTTAAGTGAGCAAGGATGGAAAAATGCAAAAGATTTAAGCTTAGGAGCAAGAGTACTTAGTTTTGGAGAATTAAAAATAGATTGGGAAAAAATTTGTGAAATAAAGACGATAAAGTACATAGGAGATGTATATGATGTTTATTTACCTCAGCAACACAACTACTTAATAGGAAAATATGGAGTAGTTGTACATAACAGTAATTTAATAGATGCTATAAAATTTGTTCTTGGAGAAAATAATGCAAGACTACTAAGAGTAGATAAAATGGTAAATTTATTTTCAGACAGTATTAGAGAAAAGGATACAAAAGTTTATGGACGAATATACTTGGATAACTCTGACAAGAAAATTCCATTGGATGAAAAAGAAGTTGTAATAAGCAGGTACCTAGACAAAAATGGAGAATCAGTATACTATGTAAATAGAAAGAGAGCTACAAAGGTTGCGGTACAGAACTTACTAAGTATGGCTGGATTATACGTAAGAGGATACAACATAGTTATGCAGGGAGAAATATCTAGAATGTCTGAGAGAACTCCAGAAGAAATAAGAAAAATAATAGAAGAATCCGTTGGACTAGCTAGCTACGATGAGAAAAGGGCTGAAGCTGAGGAAGAGCTGAAGGAAGCTGAAGTAAACCTAAAGGTAGCCATGAGCAAATTAGAAGAAGTAAGAAACAGACTTTTACAACTTGAAGAAGAGATGAACAGAAAAGCAACAAAGAAAAGCTTAGAAAATATATTACAAAAACTTCAAGCAATGACGATAAGAAAGGAAATTGAAAAGAAACTGAACGCAAAAAAAGAAGTTGAAGATCAAGTAAAAAGAATAGACGAAGAACTAGAGAAGATAGAAGAAGTTTATTCGATTAAAAAGAAGCAATACGATGACATTGTATCTAGATATATAAGCGAGAAAAGAGATAATACTCTAAATGAAATGGTTTTAAAGCTAAGAGAAATAGACTCAACGATTTTAAAGAACAACAATGAAGTAAATGAGTTAAGACTTCAAGAAAGCAAGATAAGGCAAGAGATCGAAAAAATCGAAAGAGACCTAACAGAGAAGAAAAAAGAATTTCAAGCTATGAGAGAAAAAATCAGGAGATTAAAGAAAGAAGTAAAAATGAAGAAAAAGAAGCATGACAAGGTTAAAGAAAAGCTTAGAATGATCAAAAATGAGCTTTTGACTAAACAAAAAGAAATAGCAAAATTAAACAACTACCTTGAAAATGCAACAATAAGAGAAAATCAGTTAAGTAAAGAATTAGAAAATATCAAAAGAGGTATCAAAAGTAAAGAAGAAGGGCTTAAAGCGAACATAAGTCAATTTAGAGTCTTAAATAAAAGAAAGAGCATGATAAAAAGAAGTATCAGAATGTTTGATTTAAAACTAAAAAAGGAACAAAAAAGAGAGACTAGGCTAAGAACTAGACTGAGGAAAAAATTAGCGGAACTAGAAGGAATGAGTAAACAGGCAAAGATGAAAGTTGAAAGAATAGAGGAATTAAGGAGGGTTCACAGAGATATGGAAGAATTAAGAGAAAAAGTAGAAAAAAACATCGGTCTAAAAATGGGTGAACTTATAACTTTAAAGAAGAATGAAGAGAGAGCTAGAAAGTTATCAGAAATAATTAAAAAGGCAGGCATAAACTCAAAGGGAATAGTTGCAGACCTTATCTCATATCCAGCTGAACTTTCTAAGGAAGTCAACCTTATTCTTGAAGATTTTATGGAGGCTATAGTGGTTGGTGAAAATGAGGATATATATCTTATCAGCAAAGTACTTGAACAGTTAGGCATAAGTGGAATTTGCTTAATAAAGCAAACAAGCATCAAAGACTTAGGAAGCCAAAACGACGAAAATAGTATCCTGGAAAAAATAGAGTTTAAGATTCCAGGATTAAAAGAAAGTCTTAAAAGGATGATTGGGAAAACAAGAGCAGAGCGCTCTGCAGGAAGAAATGAAGATATAATTGTAAGTGGAAATGTAAAGATTGCAAGAGGTATTTTCTCCCAAATTGGTTCAAAGAGAAAAGATCCAAAGAAGCTTGAAACAGAGTTAATGCAGAACACTAAGAAGCTGAAAAACCTTGAAAAAGAAGAAACGTTGCTACTAAATAGCGAAATATCAAAAGAAGAACGGGATCTAATAGAAGCTGAGAACAAAATCATAAGATTAAAGAGGGACATTGAAGAAACTAAAAGAGAAATTACTCAAACATTAGAAAACGAGAGTGAGATAAGAAGAACGGCACGAAAATTGCAAGAAGAGCTAGAGAAGACAAAAAATGAGATTCTTAAAGCAACAAACAACGTTGTAGCACTAATTAGAGAGAGAAATGAATTAAGAAAAAAGTACCTAAGAGACTTGAAGGATATGGAACATGTCAAGAAAAAAGTAAAAATTTTAAAATCAAAGATAAAGACATTACAACAAGCTTATGAAAACATAAGTAGCAGTATTCGAAGCATAGAGAATGAAAAAGAAAGCACAACAAGAAGTCTAAACAACCTAGAAGCAACAATTAAGAGCATCTCTAATTTAAAAAATAAGGAAAGGGAAGAAATACTAAAAGGAGAAAACATGCTGAGAGATAAAATAAAGGCTCAAACTACAATAGCAAACAAGATGAAAATTATGATAGAAGAAGTGGAAGCAATGAACAAACAAAAACTAGAATTAGAGAAAGAAATTGATAAAAATGCAAGTGTAAGAAATGAAGATATAGTAAGAGAAGTAAACTTGCTAAAAGAAGAAATAGAAAAGTTAGAAACTAAGCGTAAAGAGATAAGCTCAATTATGCAAGAAAAAGAAAGAGCACTTCAGCAAATAAGCTTGGAAATACAGATGCTAGAACTTAAGCTTAGTGAAAGCTCAATAAACATAGAAGCACTTGAAGAAAGAATAGAAGTTCCAGAAGAAACTATAATGCTAGTTAATGAGGAATATAGAAAGATAGGAGAAGTAAACATGCTAGCAGATACACAATACAAAACGCAATCGGAAAACTATGTTTTAGTTGTTGAGAGATTAAACAAGCTTGAAGAAGAGAAAAAGAGCATAATAGATTTCATAAATGAAATAGAGAGTAAAAAGAAGGAAGCATTCCTCGAAGCTTTAGATTCTACAAATGAGGCGTTTAATAAATATTTTAACTTGATGGCTGGAGGAAGCGCTTGGCTTGAAATAGAAAACAAAGAAGATCCTTTCAAAGGGGGAGTGAACATAGTAGTTCATTTTCCAAACAAGTACCCAAGACCTGTTTATGGATGCAGTGGAGGAGAAAAATCGGTAGCATCTTTATGCTTTATATTTGCTTTGCAACATCTAAAACCAGCACCATTTTACTTATTTGATGAGATAGATGCCCACTTAGACCCGGTAAATGTACAGAACTATGCAAGGTTGCTTCAACTGAGATCAAAGGATTCGCAATACATTGTGATTTCCCTTAAAGACTTAATAGCATCTAAAGCAGATAAGGTGATAGGAGTCTTTATGAAAAATGGAAGAACAAGGGTCTTAGATGCACAGCAGGTGATAAGCAAGGGGGGGAGCAAGTAATTGGAAACAGAAGAAGCATCTAAAAATTATTTGAATAGCGCTTTCAGCGTACTTTTTGATGTTCTAAGAATAAACAAAATAAAAGTTTGGAGTTTAGATATTGCTGTTGCAATAAAGGGAATTATCAAGGAAATCAGAGAAAAGGGAAAGTTAGACTTTGAAATGTTTGGCGTAGCATTGTTATCGGCAGCGATAATCTATAGAAAGAAAACTGAAGAATTACTTGAGTTAGAAGAGCCTCCAAGGAGCGATGAAAATCATAAGAATGAGAGCTACGATGTAGAAACTATTAGTGGAGGCTTACTGAATTTAATGTCGGAAATTCCAATAAGAATAAAACATCCGGCTCCCGATTCAAATGAAGTTTTTTCTTTACTAATAAAGGTTGTGAATCAGGTGTTAAGAGAAAGACCTATCATGGTGCAAGGAAGTGAAGCAGGTATAGAGTACGAACTTATACAAAAAGATGAATTCTTGGAAAGTATTCAAGACAGAATAGAAACATTAAAAAGAAAAATAGATGAAATGCTAGCAAATAGTCGAAGAGTCTTACTATCTGATATAGTGTATGATAAAGACTGGAATGAAACTATGAGAAACTTTATTGCTATTTTATTCATACTAAGCAACTCTGACCTGGAAGTTATCTATGAAGGCGATTCAGTATGGATCACAAAAGAAAACAATTCGATCCAGAAAAACTGAAACCAACTTTAGAAGCCATACTTTTTTCATCTGGAAGACCAGTAAACGTTGAAGAGTTTAAAACAATTTTAAAGATAGATGAACAAGAAATAAAGAATGCTTTGGATAAGCTAAAAGAAGAATATGATAACAGAAAAAGTGGGCTTGAAATTTTCTATTTTCAAAATCATTATGTTATGCAAGTTAGAAAGGAATATTCTAGACTAGCAAGAAAGTTTGCACCAGGATTAGATATATCTAGAGCCGCTTTAAAAACACTTTCATTGATAGCAATGGAGCAACCTATTATGAAGTCAAAGGTTGTTGAAATAAGAGGAAAGCATGCCTACAAACACATAAAAGAACTAACCAAACAAGGCTATGTAAAGGCTGAAAAAGCAGGAAAAAGTTCTGTTTTGAAAACAACTGAAAGATTTGCTTCGCTTGTGGGAGAAGAAAACATAAAAAGAGCAAAAATTAAGAAAGAGCCTAGGAATGGAAAGGGAAATCCTGAAGAAAAGGCACAGTAAAGTTGTAAAACTAGTTGAACAAACAGGAATTGACGCTTTAATTGTTGGAAAAAAAAGTAATTTGTACTACTTAACAGGATTGAGGCCGATTGGAACTGCTATTTTATTAATTAGACGAACGGGAGAGCTAAAAGTCTACGGTTCTAAACTTGATTTTTTCGAGCCAGAAGAAGCTATTGAAGAAATAAGCATAGAAACTGGAAACGATAGTAAAGGGCCTTTTCAGATTCTTTTAGATGACATAAAAGACGCAAAGTACTTAGAAGCGGATGAAGATGCTGGAATGTTAGTTTCAAGTATGATAAAAAACAAATACTCACTGCTTAAGAGTGGCAACAATTTTATAGAAAAACTAAGAAGAATAAAAGACGAAACGGAAATAAAAATGATAAGTAAAAGTTGCGTTACAGCGAGAAGAATAATCGATGAGATAATAGAAAATGTTAAGCCTGGAATATCAGAACGGGACCTAGCAAAAACTATAGAAAAAAGAATAATAGAAGAATCTGATGAGAAAGCTTTTGAAACACTCGTTGCTTCCGGAAACAGAAGCGCAATCCCACATGGAAAACCAACAGAGAAAAGGATAAACGAAAACGAATTAGTTGTTATAGATATGGGCGTGGAAATTCAGGGTTACAAGTCAGACATAACTAGAACTATTTTGGTTGGAGGGAAAGATGAACAAAAAAGAAAAATCTTAGAAACTGTAATTGAAGCGCATGATGCAGCAGTTAGAAAAGTTCAAGCTGGAGCAAAAATATCAGAAGTTAGTAAAGAAGCTGATGTTGTAATTGAGAAAGCGGGAATGAAAGAGTTCATACTTCATAGCCTAGGTCACGGTGTTGGTCTTGACATACATGAAGAACCAACTGTAAATTTAAGGAACGAGGAAATTTTAGAAGCAGGAAACGTCATAACTATAGAACCTGGAATTTACATAAGAGGCTTAGGAGGAGCTAGGTGGGAAGACACAATTCTAGTAGAAAATAAAGGATACAAAATATTAACCGAATATTAAAGACCATATCGACGTACTCTTCCCTGGAAAGACCTTATCGCACGATATAGGTCAATTTTTCTAAAATCAGGCCATAGAACGTCGGTTATAAAGAATTCGCTGTAAGCACTTTGCCAAATAAGAAAATTGCTAACTCTAAACTCTCCAGAGGTTCTTATAATTAGATCAGGGTCAGGATAACTTAAGTGTGAAGTATAAAGATATTTTTCAACAAGTTGTTCGTTAATGTCATCCAACTTTATTTTATTTTCTGAAAAAGACACCATGATCTTTTTTATTGCATCGACAATTTCCTGGCGCCCTCCGTACCCAATAGCAACATTCAATACAAATTCGTTATTCTTTTGCGTATCTTGCTCAAGTTTTTCCATTAGTTCAACGAGATTACTTGGAAGAAGGTCTTTTCGTCCGATGAATTTCACTCTAACGTTATACTTGTTAAATTCTTTTGAACTTGAGATTTCTAGTAATTTTTCATAAAACAAGGAAAGAAGAAGTTCGATCTCTTCTTTTGACCTCTTTAAATTTTCAGTTGATAAAGCATAAATTGTTACTATCCTTATCTTTAGGTCGTAAATCCAGTTTAAAACATCTTGTAGTTTCTCAGCACCCATAAGGTAGCCGGTTCTTAGATCAACTCCTTGCTTACTGGACCATCGTCTATTGCCATCAAGTATTAGCGCTATATGCTGTGGGAGGGGGCCATTCTTTATTTGACTTTTTAGTTCCTCCTCATACAGTTTTGTAACTAAGTTTAAACGCGCTAACTTTCCGATTAGCCTAAAAAAGGAATCATAAACTACAGTTTTAAGAGAATTACCCATTTTGTCACACAAACGAGAGTAAAAAGGAGTATTAAAAACTATCTTTAATTTTTAATTAAAAGCGGCTAGATCTAGATTTAAGCTTGTTTTGAGCTGGAGCGAACCACTAAGGTTTCAATTTCGTTTAATAATTCATAGATCTCGTCCAGAACTGGAGGTATCTTATCGTAGTTGCCATTCAAACTGTAAGCGAGTATCTCTTCGCTTAGCTTTGCCATTTTTTGTGTTAGTTCAATTAGTTTATCTCCAGTCATTATCTGAGACCTTACTGAGACATAGCTTTGTATTTCAAGCTTAAAATAGTTTAGCCTAAACAAAAGTACCTTAATATCCCTAAAACGTTTATGCAGACCGTTACTGCGCAATACTACGTAAGAACGCTCTACATTCTTTATAATGAATTCAAGTTGTCCTTCAAAGGTGCTTGTTTGCATCTTTCTTATTCTTCAACTTTCTTTAGTCTTTCCTGATACATTTCTTCCAACTCTTCCTCGGTTGTAGCCTGTTCTGCTTCTTTATCTTCCCTGAATCTTCCGGTAAATCTTGGGAATCTTATAGCTAAACCAGCACTCTCTTTGAACTTATTTAAAGAAGCAGTGTGAACTGGACTCAACGTTATCTCTGCACCTATTATCTCAAGAACTATCTTCGGAATAAACCAGAAATCGGCTTCCATGTTTGAAACTACTCTAGGATGTTTTTCTTTGTGAATGTAAGGCTCAAGCATTTTCTCGAGTTTTGCTAGATCATCTTCCGTAAACCCTGTTCCAACTTTGCAGACGGTCTTAAAAACATCGTTTTTCTTATCATAAACAGACATTAAGAATGAGCCATACTTGAATTTAGACCTTTTGCCCATCCCTCTATAGGCACCAACTACAACGAGGTCAAGAGTATCTGTTAGCTCTGATTTGTATTCTTTCTTTAATTTAACCCATCTGTAGGATCTGGCACCAGCCTGGTAATCTGAGTTTAGCATCTTAACCATTACACCCTCCATGCCAGCGTCGATTGCTTTCTGGAAAAAGTCCTCAAGTTCCTTCGAACTATTCACAATTTTCATTTCAGATAACGTTATGCGCTCGTTTTCAATTATTTGACGACTAAGCATTTCCCTTCTTTTTATGTATGGCAAATTCAAAAGCTGTTCGCCATCGACGTAAAGTATATCAAACACCCTTAAAGCAACTGGAATTTCTTTAGAAACTTTTTCTATATCATACTTTCTCCTTCTTTGCATTAACTCCTGGAAAGGTCTTATTTCTAATGTATCTGGATCTATTGCAATGCACTCCATTTCTATAATTAATTCTTTAGCAACTGTGTTTTTAGAAATTAATTCAACAACGTCAGGGTATTGATGAGTTATGTTTTCTAACCTTCTAGAGTAAAGTAATATTTCATTTCCCTTTTTATGAGCTTGAATTCTTTCTCCATCATATTTATATTCTGCAGCGCATGGTACACCGACTTTTTCTATTATTTCTTCAGCTGAAGACAACCTTTCTGCGAGTGCCATCCTTATTGGAACGCCAAGTGTAATCTTTACTTGTTTAAGCCCTTCAAGTCCATACTTTTTAACAGTCAAAGCTATAAACCCAATGTCGGGATAAACGTTATATGCACGCTCCACCTCTTCTCTAAGATCTCTTGAACCAAGAAATGTTTCTGAAAGCGCATCCATGAGCGTCATGTCTGCTAAGCCTAATCTTAGTTCTCCTGATGTTATTCGTACTAGGTACTTTGCTTCCAGCGGAGAAGAGTCTACGAGCAGGCCGACTAAGGCATCTACTTTTTGAGTTATTGATTTTTTCCCACTCATTTTAGCTAAGTCAAGCAGAGTATCGTAGCAATCTCTTATTGTTAGTTCTCTTGAGAAAACCAGCTTTTTTATTTTTTTATTCTTTAAAAGCTCGTATGTAGCTTCCCCTAGATCACCTTTTTCTTTTAGTTCTTTTTCAACTACAGCTTCTGAGACGCTTGCTGCCTTTGCAACGCTTCTGAGCAACAACCTCGCAGCTATCCCAAGTTCTATTTGCTCATAATCGGGCCTTAATTTACCAAGTAAAAGATAACAAGCTAAAGGCAGTTCGTCTTCATCTAATTTAGAGAATAAGTCCTTCAAAATTGAAACCATCTCGAGTTTCTTCGTCGTAGATTCTAATTTTTGAAGGTAACTTGCAAACTCATTAAATTTCATTTTTCTCATCGCTAATAGGGGCGTCTAAGTTAATAAATTTGTCCTTTACACCTTATTCGCTTACGGATAGAACTTTCAGCTTTGAGTTATCTTCAAAACTCTTCCTTTTTTATACGTATTTGAACTTATTTTCACTTTGACAAACAGAGAATTTAGATCACAGTAATTTCGCTTCGTTCATACCCGTTCTTCTGCAAAAACTCTTTAGATTTTTGTCTTTGGTCACCTTGGAGATAGATTTTCCCATCTTTTACAGTCCCACCACACGCACAAAAAGACTTCAAACGGCTTGCTAGCTTCTCTAAACTACTTGGCTTCTCGTTTATGCCTTCTATTATAGTCATAGGCTTGTTAAACTTTCTAACTTCGAGCCTTATTGTTATTTTTTGCTCCTCCTTAAGTAATTCGCTTAAAACATCTTCTTTCTCAAAGAAATTAATCTCTTCTGAGCCCTTCTCCTTCACCTGATGTTCTCTAACTTTAAGTTACATGAGTAGTATTTAAGGATAACGCTCAATAGGTTAAGTTTTTAACAACAGCTTATAAAAACACTTCCGTAGGAAAAATTTGCCAAAAACTGGTTTGAGGACGAACTTAAGGCATTAAGTTAGTAGCTTCAGGAGAAAGAGATAAATTTAGCTAAAATAGTTAGAAGGAGTGCTGGTTATGAGTGACGAAGAGGGGTTAGACGAACTTCTAACTTATGTAAAGGACGTTGTGGCTAAGAAAGTTTTGGGAGACATAATATTAAGTGACGACTCTGGAAAGGCATTGAAAAAATGGAGGCTTATTTTTGAAGTTTCTCAGAAAGAGCTTTCGGAACAAATGAAAATATCTCCCTCAGTACTAAGCGATTATGAAAGAGGTAGAAGAAAAAATCCGGGTACAAAGTTTATCAAGAATTTCGTAAAGGCCTTATTGAGCATTGACATAATGAAAGGAGGGAAAAAAGTTGCTGAGCTTTCTAGGTCAGAACTACCACCGCCTGGGGTAGTTCTTGCTATGAGAGAGCTTGCGACTCCATTAAAGATTAGTGCCTTATTTAATGCAACTAACTCGTACTCTCTAGTAGACACACCAAATACAGAAGACTATATTTTTGGCTATACTGTTGTAGATAGCATAAAGGCAATACTGTACTTTGAAGGTTCAGAGTTTATGAGACTCTTTGGAAACACAGCAAGAAGAGCCTTGATATTTACGAATGTAACCCATGGTAGATCACCATTAGTAGCGGTAAGAATTTATCCGTTTAAACCGAGTGCTGTTATAATACATGGACCTTCGAGTCTTGACCCAGTTGCTATAGAAATAGCAAAAAGAGACAATCTACCTTTGGGTCTATGTACTTTGCCGTCCGTAAAGGACTTACTTTCAGCTCTTGAAGACTTGGAGCTTATAGAAAAAACAAAGAACAAATAAGGAAGGCCATTATTTTTTAGGGTTTCATAAGTAAGGCTAATAACTCCTTTTAATTAACAAAAAGATTCGGTGTTTTCTTAGTTTTAAATTTTTAGCAAAATTTATTTGAAACTACTCTTCACAGAATTCTGGAAGTGCTACCGTAGTAACTACTTAACAAATTTAGTACTAAGAATGATAAGTTTATAAACGGTTCTTTTAAAACCGTACCAAAGTAGAATTATATTGAGTCTAGAAGGATGGAGAAAATGACTCCTAAAAAGTACCTTGAAGAAGCTGAAAAAACTTTGGGGACTAAGCCAAAGTTTGTAGCTTCTGCACCGGGTGGAGTAGACCTATTTAACACTCACCAAGATTATAAAGGACTACCAATTGTAGCTGCAGCAGTAAACCTCAGAACTTATGTATATGCGGTTCCATTGGATGAAGAAAAGATAAGAATTAGCACAACTAAAAACCTATCCGAAAGTAACGAATTAGTAGAGTATGAGATTGATTTGAAGGAAGCTTCAGAAAAAGAAAGGAATCCTGCAGGATACTTAGCGGCAACTATCAGAATATTAAGAAGAATGGAAAAAGAAAGCTCAAAGATTAGTGGATTAAAAATTTACGTGAGAAGCGATGCGCCATTAGATTCGGATATATTAGGAAGTGGTGCATTAGAAGTTTCAAGTATAATGCTGTTAAATGGAATATTTAACCTAGGACTAGATAAGAAAAGAATAGCAGAATATTCTTTTCTAGCAGAATCTTATGAGATGGGTACACTATGTGGACGAGTTGAGCAATATGCATCAACCTTTGGAGGAGTATTCGTACTAAGACAGAAACCAACAATAGAAGTAGAAGAAATTAGCCGATTTCCACTTACGTTAGTTGTTATAAACTCTGGTGAAGCCATACCAGCAGACAACATACGTAGTGAACGAGAAAATGAAATAAATGAAGGACTAAGATTGCTGCTTGAGTCACCAATGCTACATAAAACTTTTAAGAAAAAACTTGGAAAAACATGTTACGAAGTTAACTGGGAAGAAATATCTAAACAAGAACTTATGAGGTATTTGTTCTTAGTTCCAGAGACTTCAGCCAAAAGATTTCTATTTACAATAGATATGAACACATCAACTCAGCTTGCAATAGCAATTCTTAAAGGAGAAGAAACAAACGTCACGAAACTAAAAGAAATATTTGATGAAGAAAGAATTAGAAAGTTAGAAAAAGCGAATTGGAATCCAGAAGTGGTACTTGGAGAAATAATGAACTATCAACATGAGATTTTGAGAGATGTTTACGAAGCATCCACGGATAAGATAGAGACGATAAGAAACTACATTCTAGCATTTTCTCCAGTTCTAGGAATTAAAGTTAGTAGTAAGAAGATGATGGGAAATCTTATAGCTCTCGTAAGAAATAAAGAGGAAGCAAAAAATGTAGTTAATGATGCTCTTGAAGCAGGAGCTACTAGCGCAACAGTAGTTGAAATAGATAAGGGTGTAGATTTTTATAGTTTTTGAGAAAGTAAAGGCTGAGAGTAGTTGAGGATTTTAGTTGTGGGGGCCTTAACTGTTGACTACATAGACTTTTATGGGAAATATAGAGAAGAGATGTTGGGGGGAGGAGCTTTCTACAGCTCCATTGCTGCAAGAAAGTTAGGAGCAAGAGTAACGTTACTAACTACTGTAGGAAGAGATTTCAACCAAAAATATTTAGACTTCATTAAATCAACAGGAACAGAAGTTCACTTACTTAAAGACGAGAATACGGTAAAATTCTTGAACTACCTAATTAGACCTGGTTTAAGAAAGCAAGAAGTTTTATCAACAACGACCAAAAAAATAGCGGAGATACCCTTTGATTTAAAAGAGTTTGAAATTATTCACATAACTCCAGTTTTGGGTGAAGTTGACGATGCTCTTGCAGAGTACATTTTAAAGAACAACTTTGATGGAAAAACATCAATAGAAATTCAAGGATTTGTTAGAGAAGATAAAGTTGGTTCGCTAAAAAACAAATTTTGGAACTCTAGTGAAAAATGGTTAAAGAACGCATTCACCTTGCATCTATCTAAGGAGGAACTACTCTTTGCAGTAAGGAGGAGAATACAGGAATTGATAAAATCTGAGAAAAATGAAGGAGCAAATTATGTTGCACTTACTATGGCAAGTTATGGCTCTTTTGTTTTCTCGAAGAATGAGCGGCACTTTATACCAATACCAAGAGAACTTATTTTTGAGAATGATGTTGGCTGTGGAGATATTTATTCTATGGTTTTTTCTCTGATGGTTGCTCAAGGAAAAGAACTAATAGATGCAGGACTAGAAGCGACAGCTATGGCTGTGTTAAGAGCCAAATACAAAAAAATAAGTGAATTTTTTAACAACGATCTAGATATTGACGAAACAAAAAAGAGATTAAGAGAGTATCAGATTCACTACGGACTAAGTCAGGTAAGTAAAAATGTCCAGAAATAAAGTAGAAGAAGCACCAGCATTATTCATAATAGGTACAGCGGGTAGTGGAAAAACAAGTTTAACTTCAAGCATGGTTGAGTGGCTAATTAAGAAAGGAATAAATGCAGAGGCAATAAATTTAGACCCTGGAGTAGAGTTCTTACCATACGAGCCACTAATAGATGCGAGGGAGTACGTAGATGTTTATGAAATTATGAGAACGGAGGGGCTTGGACCGAACTCTGCACTAATACTTAGTACAGACCTATTGGTAGACTATGTTGATGAAATGAGAAAAACACTCAATGAATCTACAGCGGATATCTTTATTGTTGACACGCCTGGGCAAATTGAATTATTTGCATTTAGAAGTGGTGGATTAGTTCTTACAGAAGAATTATTTAGGGGGAATAAAGCAATAGCGTACCTAGTTGATGCACCATTTTCTTCAGAACCTATGAACTTTATATCGAACTTGTTTCTTGAGGCTGCTGTTTACTCTAGGTTTTTGCTTCCAACCATTACAGTAATAACTAAAGCAGATTTAGTAGGTGGAGAATCAATCAGAAATATCTTAAAGTGGTTTGCTAATAAAGAAACAATAATAGAAGATGTGAGAACAATATATAGTGCGGAAAAATACTTATATGTAAAAAACGTAGTAAAGTCAATCCCCTCTCTTGGATTCTTAGAAAAGCCAATAATTACCTCTTCTAAAACTTTTGAAGGAATTGTTGACCTTTATGCTTCCGTATCAAGAATTTTCTTTGGAGGAGAAGAAACAAGGTATGGCCCTCCACCATAAGCCAGACCAAACAGAAATGTTTTTATTTAGGTAAAAAAGAGAAAAACGCAGGAAGTTTGAGCGTAATCCCTGAACTTAACGAGCTACGCCAAGAAGCAAGAGAGTTAGAAAAGCAGCTTCAAGAAGTTAAGAAAACATTAAGAGAAAAAGTAGAACAAAGGAATAAGTTAGTAGAACAAATAAGAGCCATATCAAAAGAAATAATGGAAAACAGAAAACAAAGAGACGAAAGCAACGCCCAAGTGAAGAAACTAAAAGAAGAAATCAATAAAATGATTTCAGAACTTAATTCATTAAGAAACGAATTAAGAACAAGAGATGCCCTAAGGAATAGACTAAAAGCTAAATTTAAAATGAGCGAAGAAGAAGCTAAAAAGAGATTAAGTCAACTGGAATGGAGACTTGTAACAGAACCGCACAATCCTAAAGAAGAAGCCTTAATAGTTAATGAGATAGAACATCTGAGGTCTATAATTACGTCCTACGATAAGTTATCGACAACTACAGAAAAGGAAAAGGAGATAAAGGATAAAATGGTAGAAATGAAGGATAAAATAACTGAACTAAGAAACAAAAGAAGTTTACTTATACAATCATCAGATGCTTACCATAAGAAAATCTTAGAACTAAAGAGTGCTAGAGAGAACCTAATAAAAGACTTAGAAAAAATAAGAAATGAAATCCAAGAACTAGTGAAACAGAAAAACGATCTTTTTATGAAACTAGTCGAAAAAGACGCAAAAGCTTACCTTTTAATGTCTTCGCTGAGATCACAAAAAGATTTTACAAGAGAAAGAAAGCTTAAGGAAGAATTAGAAATTAAGAGTAAAATTGCACAAGAAGTAGAGCAAAAATTGAAGGAAGGAAAGCCTCTTTCATTTGATGAACTGAAGATCTACTACGAGTTAAACCAAAAGCTTCAATAGAAAAGGAAAAGATTTTATTCCTTCTAGAACCTTTTTGATCTAAGAAGATAGTTGAAAGAGGAGGGAAAGAAAAGAATCTTAGTACTCTGTATAGACCTAGACGACGATGTAGGTAACAAAGCAGGTATAAAGACACCAGTTGTTGGGAGAGGCCCGGTTATTGACGCTGGCTTAAAACTAGCGCTTTCAGACCCAGAAGAGTCAGATGCAAATGCAATATTTGCATCTGTTAAAACTTATGATAAGCTTGTTTCTGAAGGCTACGGGTGCCAAGTTGCTCTTGTAGCTGGCTCTCAGGAAGGAGAGCCCTATTCTTCAATGAAAGTGATTGAAGAAATAAAACAAATTTCAAAAACTTATGAGCCTACAGACGTTTTTGTTGTTACCGATGGCTTTGGAGATGAAGACATAATTCCGGTAGTTAAGGCAAATTTACCTGTTTCGGGTGTAGTAAGAGTTGTCGTGAAACATAGTAAGTCAGTTGAGGAATCTTATGTAATAATTGGGAGGTACATTAAGATGTTATTTACTGATGAGCGATTCAAAAAGTATACTTTAGGATTTTCAGGGATTTTACTAATACTATACTCACTACTTTCTGGTCTAAATTTACTAGCTCAAGGAGTATTCGTAACAGCATTCATTTTTGGTTTAGTGATGCTTATGAAGGGGTATAACCTTGACATAAAAATCAAAAACAAGTTTTACACAATTTTTGAGACAGAGCTTCCATTACCACAGTACGTAACTAACATTGCCTTTAACTTGGTTGGTTATGTACTAATAGCATTAGGAACACTTAACGGGATATATCAAGCATTTCTGGTTACTCAAAGTTTGAATGCAACTACAGTTATAACAATCATTTCAAACTCTAATTTAATCTTAGGTACATTCTTTAAAAATGGAGGGGCGTACATATTGTTAGGATTGGTATCTTTCCAGTTATCTAGGTTTGTTGTTACATGGTATCTAAACAGAAAGGAAATCCAGAATATAGTTCTTGTATTGATAGCGCTTGCTTCATCTTATCCTATGATATTAGCTTTAGGAGATTTTCTTATAAATCCAGGAGTGTACTTAGTAAGCATGGCATACTACTCAATAATAAGTCTTGTTATATTTATTATACTTAGCGCTACACTACTTATGTCTTTCCGGATACTAAAAAGGAGTGCAACCATTTAAAAACAAAGAGTACACTTTCAAGGTTTTGTAGCTGCTAGTACACTTCAACTTCAAAGTGTTCTTTGCATTTTTTACACACTAAGATGTATTTAACCGTGCCATCAGGATATTCTTCAGATTTTTCTATAACTGGCTCGTGTGTTCCTCCAAGTTTGCATGATGCTGAAGAAATCTTCTTTATCTCATTTTCAAGCTTTTCGCTACGCATATAGCACCACCTTTATCGCGCATAAACTAATAGTTTACAGGTTCCCATTTTCCAGATTTTATAGACTTATAGCCTGCATCGATGATAGCGTTAACAACGTACCCATCTTCAAGATTTTCAACAGGCATTTTTCCATTTATGAAAGAGTTTACAAAATGAGATAGTTCTGAGAGGTAGCCATATATTTCATGCTCTCTCCATATAGGAAACAACCAACCTTTTTTTGCTTCAGCTTTTTCTACTACATACCCAACTTTTTCTTCTGGAGCAACGGTAAACATCTTTATCCCAGTTTCTCTCGTTAAATCAATGAATATAGCACCCTCTGTTCCATATATTTCAAATCTTATGTCTAGGCCTCCATGAGCAGTCCAGCTGTTTTCCGATTGACCAACTTCATTGCCTTCATACTTCACTAGAATTATGCTACTATCTTCAGCTTTTGTTTGGTGATATAAAGTAGCACCCCAAGCAAATGCACTGATAGGCTTTTTTCTTACTAGTTTCCTATCGACCTCAACGCTATGACAACCCATATCAATCAAAGCTCCCCCGCCAGATAGTTCTGGATCCCAAAACCACGCAGAGTGAGGACCAAAGTGCGCCTCCCTACTTCTTACTAATATCACGTTGCCTATTGCACCTTTATTAATCATCTCCATTGCTCTTTCCATGTGTGGTGTAAAGAGCATGTTTTCTGCGTAAGCATGCAGCACACCATACCGCCTTACAGCATCAAGTGCTTGTCGTGCTTCCACTAAGTTTCTAGCAAGTGGTTTTTCGACTATAACATTTTTATGATTTTCTGCTGCTAAAGCTACTGCTGAAGAATGTAGGTAATTAGGAAGAGTAATATCAACAGCCTCTACTTCTGGGTCTTTAATAGCTTTTTCAATAGCATCGTCACCATGGTAGAATTTCCTTATTCCCCATCTTTTTGCAAAACGTTCGGCGTGAGTTTGACTCTTAGAAGCTACAGCTACCACTTCTGCGTTTGGAATTTCCTTAAATGCAGTCATGTGGAAGTTTGCTACAAACCCCGTACCAAGAAGAGCTACCTTTAGAGGAGTCATACCTCTTCACACTATAAGGTTATAGAGAAGAGTATTTATTTGTTTTTGTTCATCAACTACTTAAACTTCTACTATTTTACTTAATAAAGAAACAAAGTTTTTCTGAATTAAAGCAGTGTAAAGAGAGCAGTAAGCACTGTTTGCTTAAAGAGTCTTAATGCGAAAGAAGCGCTGATCGGGTATAGTTTGAGGCAAAGAGTATTTGACAATTCTTCACGACTTAAGTTGAAGATTCTCGCTCCTAGTAGCAGTTACTGTTTAGTTGTTCATTGGTTTCGTTCCATATTTTCATAGCTTATATCTTTAGAGTAAATATTTAGGTCAGGTACTCGATAAAACACCAATAGAAACTTTACTAAACCTCTAGATTACGAAGACTTTTGGAGCAATTGCTTTTTCTACGTATAGATTTGCTAAATGGAATCTACTTATCTAAAGTAAGTTACAGAAGAGGGTACAAAAACTTTATATGTTTTTGTTATGAATTTAAAACTATGGCTAAGCTTGCTATAAATGGGGGAAAGCCAACAAGAGAAAAGCCATTTCCTTCGTGGCCAATATTTGACGAAAACGAAGAAAGGGCATTACTCGAGGTTTTAAGGTCAAAGCAGTGGGGAATAGGAGGGACAAAAAAGAAGGAATTCGAAGAAAAATTTTCCTCTTACCAAAATGCAAAGTATGGAGTTGCAGTTACTAATGGAACTGCTGCCCTTGAAATCGCGCTTAGAGCCTGTGGAATAGGTTGCGGAGATGAAGTAATAACTACACCGTATACTTTTATGGCAACTGCTACCGCTATACTTTATGTTAATGCAATACCAATATTCGTTGATATAGAGCCAGATACCTACAACATTGATCCAAGAAAAGTTGAAGATGCAATTACAGAAAAAACGAAAGCAATACTCCCAGTGCACATTGGAGGAAGACCTGCGAACATGGATGAACTTCTAAAGATTGCTGAAAAGAATAACTTATGCATAATAGAAGATGCTTGCCAAGCTTGGGGCTCTGAATGGAGAGGGAGAAGAGTTGGAGCAATTGGAAACATAGGAGCTTTTAGCTTTCAATCTAGTAAGAATATAACTTCTGGAGAAGGAGGAATGATAGTTACTAACGACAAAGAACTATACACTAAAGCTTGGAGTCTTCACAACTGTGGAAGACTACCAGAAGGAGCTTGGTATGATCATTATCTTCCAGGCGGTAACTACCGCATGACTGAGTTTCAAGCAGCCATTCTTCTAGCGCAACTTAAGAGGCTCGATGAACATACAAGAAGAAGAATGGAAAATGCCAAGTACTTAAACGAAAAACTATCAAAGATAGACGGCATAAGCGTACTTAAGAATGACGAGCGAATTACTAGAAGCTCCTACCACCTTTACATATTTAAGTATGACCCTGAAGCTTTTGGAGGATTGCCAAAGGAGAAGACAGCAAAGGCTCTTCAAGCTGAAGGCATCCCAGTTAGCGTAGGCTACTCAAAGCCACTTTACAAGGAGCCCTACCTTGAGTACTTTAAGAAGTGCCCACTCTCTTGCCCATACTACGGTAAGTCTGTTGATTACTCAAATCTAAAGTTGCCTGTAGTAGAGAAAGCTTGTTACTCAGAAGGACTTTGGATTGGTCAAAACGTACTATTAGGAACTAAAGAAGACATGGACGACATAGTTGCAGCCTTCGAAAAGGTTAAAGAAAACATAGACGAACTACGAAGTAAGCTATAGGAGGACGTTCTAACTGATACTCTTAACTTTAATGCAACAGAAAACTTAAAACTTACTAAGGTGAACGAAAATGAAATGAACAAATTTGAAAACGAGATAAAAGATAATTTAGACCTTAAAGATGTAAAAAATAAGCGGCCTTCAAAATATGCTGGGCTAGACTCTGAAGGAATAAGTTTAGGCCTAGCAGAATCTGATTTTGAGATGCCAAAGGAAGTAAAAGAACAAATCATAGATGCTGTAGTCAATGGAAGGTACCATTATGAGTTTGAAGGAGTACCGGAATTTTTAGAGGCAGCGAAGGAAAAATTACGTAGATTTAATAACATCGATGCCGAGGAAAAAGAAATTCTACCTATAGCAGGTGGAATGAATGGAATATGGCTAACGTATAAAGTTTTGTTAAGACCAGGAGATAGAGTAATAGTAGTAACACCAAACTACCCTCCGATATTTGGACATCCAAAAGAAGTGTCTCAAGCAGAGGCTGTGGAAGTAAAAACAAAAAATGATTTTCATTTGGATATCGACGCTATTGAAAAAGCAATTTCAGAAAAAGTAAGGATGATTTCTATTTGTAATCCGAACAACCCATCTGGAGCAGTCTATACTAAAGAAGAACTAGAGCAATTAGCAGATGTTGCACAAAAACATAACCTTCTTGTGTTTTCAGATGAACTTTACGAAAATTTAACTTACGATGGAAGGAAGCACACAAGCATAGCGTCTCTAGACAGTATGCAAGAAAGAACAATTACAGTTTTTGCGTTTACGAAGACTTACGGAATGTCGGGGTTAAGAATAGGATACTTAGTTGCCAATAAAGAAATAGTAGAAAAAATGAAAGCAGAGAATTCTCGTGTCCTTATACATCCAGGAACAATAGAACAGTTAGCAGCTGCAGCTGCTCTTAAGAAATGTAACTACTATGTGGAAGCTCTAAGAAGCTACCTTGAAGGTGTTAGAAATCACTTCATAAGTAAGCTAAATCAAATTTCTGGAGTGAAAGCGGCATTACCAGAAGGCACATTCTTTGCCTTTCCAGATTTAAGTTTCTTGTTTACAGACGACAGAAAAGCTGCAGAGTATTTAGAGAAAGAAGCAAAAGTTAGAGTTTACAGCGGAAGTGGATTTGGTAGGGGAGGAGAAGGCCACGTACGCATGAACTTCTGTACTACTAAGAAAGTTATTGACGAAGCAACAGAAAGAATTCATCGCGCCCTAATGCTTTTAGGACCAAGGCGACTAGGTTGAACTTTAGTGTGGCTTTGAAATAGCTACATTGTGTAACTAGCTTTATTGAGTAGTTGAGGCTTCTCATCTTTTCAAAAAGTTTAAATTTATAGTATTTTTAGATAAGTTTAAATTTGTTCAAGTTTAAGAAAGAGCAAAAGATTTTTGAAATTGGAGGTATAAAGTTAGGAGGACATCCCGGAGAACTACCTACAGTCTTAATAGGGAGTATTTTCCATGAAGGGCATAACATAGTTAAGGATAGAAAACTTGGGATATTTGACAAAAGTAAAGCTGAACACTTAATTAAAGTTCAGGAAGAACTTTCTGAGAAAACAGGAGTTCCATGTATGGTAGATATCGTAGGAGAATACCCAGAAACACTTAAAAAGTATATTGAATTTGTATCAGGAATTACAAACTTACCCTTTCTGGTAAACGGTCCAGAGAAATCAGTTAGAATAGCTGCTGCAAAATATGTAGTCGAATCTGGTTTAGAAAATAGAGCGATCTACAACTCAATAAATTACACTTTAACGAAAGATGAAATAGAAGCTATTAAAGAACTTAGACTAAAAGCCGCTATTGTTCAAGCTTTTAACCCAAGAAACCCATACCCTCAAGGTATGATTTCAAAGTTGAAAGAGCTACTTAGAGAGGCTTCAGAAGCAGGAATAGAAAAAACATTGGTACTAACACCTGTTTTAGATGTACCAAGCATAAGCCTTGGAGTTCAAGGGATATACTTAGCCAAAGAAGAGTTTGGATTCCCAACAGGAATTGCTCCACTTGGAGTAATTGGAAAATGGAGCAAAATAAAAAAATTTGGAGAACAAACTAAGAAAACATATCGTGCCAGTATAACTACACTATCACAATGTATGGGAGCTAACTTCATAATTTACGGTTCTTTAGCTAAAGCAAAGGAAATTTTTCCAGTATGCGCAATGGTTGATGCACTCATTGCATACAATGCTAGAAGCTTTGGAATAAAGCCGATAACTAAAAATCATCCATTATACAAAGTTTTCTAAAAGTTGTTCTAAAAACGAAAAGTTGACTATAAAACTTTAAATACTTTTACTACAAACTTCTCATAAGAACCGAAAATGAATGGAAAGAAAACTGAGTATAAATTTTCATTTGGAGTCTGGAACATAAATGAAGGTTCAGATCCATTTGGGCCTCCAGTTAGAGAGCCTTACAGCTTTGAGGAAAAACTTGGATTTTATAAGAAGCTTGGATTTGACGGAATTCAGTTTCACGATGATGATGTTGTACCTAGAATAAATGAACTATCCCACGATCAAATTATAAGCAGAGCAAGACAAGTTAAAAAACTTTTAGATAGCCACGGTTTAGTAACAGAGTTTGTTGCGCCAAGATTGTGGGAAGACCCGAAAACAATAGATGGAGCGTTTACATCAAATAGACAAGAAGAAAGAGAATACGCAATCAAAAGAGCTTTAACTACTATAGACATTGCAAAAGAGCTTGGAACCAATAAAGTAGTACTTTGGCTAGCACGCGAAGGAACTTATATTCGAGAATCAAAGGATCCAAAAGTTGCTTTTGATAGAATAACGTATGCCGTCAACAAAATGCTGGAATATGATAAGGAAATTAAGATTCTTGTAGAACCAAAACCAAATGAGCCAATGGATCAAGCATACATACCAACAGTAGGTCATGCTATAGCATTAGCATATAAAACTATCGATCCATCTAGAGTAGGTGTATTAATTGAAAGCGCACATTGCATCTTAGCAGGGCTTGATCCATCCGACGAGATGGCTTATGCATTATGGCACAATAAGTTGTGGAGTGTCCATCTAAACGATCAAAATGGATTAAAGTTTGATGAAGACAGAGCCTTTGGTTCTGTTGACTTAAGAAGGGCCTTCAACCAAGTTAGAGTTTTGGAAGAAGGAGGCTATGGTAGAAATGGAGAATTTGTTGGACTTGATGTTAAAGCACTAAGAACTCAACCTAGAGAAATCTCAACTAAGCATATATCTAATAGTCGAGAACTTTTTCTATACTTATTGGAGAAAGTTCGAACTTTAGACAGGAAAAAGGAAAAAGAATTCATTGAAGCTAGAGACTACGAAGGACTTGATAATTTCATACTAAAGCATTTGATGGGCATTAATTAAGCAAAAATAGCTCTTAAAAAAGAATAATTTAGCATCGTCTTTTGATATTTATCTTAAACGTTTATAAAGTGCTCTTACTAAAAAAGGTTTAATAAAAATGCCAAGTATTGGAAAGAGATTAAGATTAAGTCGTTTAACTAGGAAAGATGGAAAAACACTAATTGTAGCAATAGACCACGGCATAGTTGGAATAACCGAAGGTATAGAAAACGTTTTAGGCATTGTAGAAAAAGTTATAGAAGGTGGCGCTGATGCAGTTCTAGTTAACTTTGGTGTCGCAAGAAAAATTATCGAAAAATTTGGAGGGAGCGTTGCTATTGTTCTCACCATACCTTTCGATCCAAAGTACGTAGAATTGGCTGTAAAGATGGGTGTAGATGCTGTAAAAACAACGTATTTTGGTCCTGTTCCACTCTCAGAAGATAAGTACAATAAATTTAGTGCCGTTGGACAAGCATGCGAAGAATGGGAAATTCCTTGGGTGGCTGAAGTTGTTCCAGTAGATGATCAAAATAAAACAATATTTGAAATTGAAATGATAAAAAAAGCCGCAAGGATAGGGTCTGAACTTGGAGGAGATATAATAAAGACAGCTTACACGGGAACACCAAGTGACTACAGAAAAGTGATTGAAGCAAGTCTAGCACCAATAGTCATAATGGGTGGACCAAAAATGGAAAATGTAAAAGATGTACTGCAGATAACTAAAGATAGCATAGATGCAGGAGCTATAGGAGGAGCAATCGGAAGGAATATATGGCAACATAAGGATCCTGTTAAAATGACTAGGGCCATAGTAAGCGTAATACACGAAAACGCTACAACAGAAGAAGCACTAGAAATACTAAATAAAACTTAAGCATCTTTCTTTATTGGACCAAGAGTTTTTCTCATAATTAACTCGGAATAGCCCTTAACTATTGCATCAGGTATTTCTCCGACTTTCTTATAACCTAAGGAGCAATAGAACCTTTGTGCATATTTGTTGAATGAAGAAACAAGCAAAAATGAATTCTTTGAACGTTTAAAGATTAGTTTTTCTGCTCTGCTCATCAACTCTTTTCCAATCCCAACTCCTCTGAAATTCTCGTGAACACCAAGTAACTTAATGTAGCCACCGAGTGGAAATGCTCCTTTTGGATAGAACACTATAAACCCAACAACCTTCTTATCTGCTTCTGCGACAATAGCTTCTCCGTTCTTTATACCATCTAACAAGCTTGTTCTTACTTCTTTCTTCGTAAACTTTAAAGTTTTCCAAGGTTCTGAAGTTAAAATTATTGGAGTACATTCTGCCACATCTTCTTTTTTCATTTTTCGATAAACTATTTTCATGATATAAAATTATCTTTAAGAGGAAATATAAAAGCCTTATTCACAGCTTGATGCAAGCGAAAAAGAATAGAAACAAAGCTAACGCCAGAAGAACTAAAACTTAAAAAACGTTTTTGTCTAATGAGCATAGAAGATTATACTACCTTTTGGTACCATGATGAATATTTAATAACATGGCTTCAATATTCGTTAAATTAGTTCGATTGTGTACACAATTACTTTAGTTATTAGAGCGAAAAACTAAGATGACAAGTAATCGATTAGAGGCTTTATTGATTCTATTGATTCTATTCTTTCCTTAAGGTATACTTCTCCTTCTTCAGTTACTCTGTAAACTTTTCTTGCAGGTCCACTTTGAGGAGTTTCCCATTGATAAGTAACTAACCCTTTAACTTCAAGCCTTTTCAACAAACCATAAATAAAACCTTCAGGTATTTTTCTGTTGAGTAGTTTATAAAGTTCTTCTTCTATTTGATAGCCATGCATTTGATTTTTACTTAGCATTTTCAAAACAATGAGCGGAAGTAAACCCCCTACAGGCATTGCCCAAGCGTGCATCGAACGATCATGAAAACGCGGGTGACGAAAAGGCATGACTTAAACGTTACGTCTGCACTTATAAAGGTTACTTGGGTATCAAAGAAATCTTTATATACTGGTTATGGGTATCAATGATACTAGGTGAGAAGAGATGGGATGGTATAAATGGAGACACCACTACTATGCTCCGTGGGCATACGCACCAACACCTGAAGAAGAACTAGAACATCTAAAATATGCAAAAGCAGAGTTAGAGCTCAGACTTAAGTATGTTAACGATAGGATAGCAGAAATAGAAAAAATATTAGCAGAAAAGAAGCCATAGAGGTCTAAATAAAAGTTTTTATTTTTTTATACTTTATTTTTTTTAATGTACATGTTGCTTCAAATACACGCTATCTCGGGTTCAAAGTAAAATAAATTTTACAAAGATAGGTACCCAGAAAACCTAGAGTTTTAGCTCTAAGACGAATGGGCGAACTTAAATGCAAGTTCCTTACAGGAGTTTATAAGCATGTTACGCTGACCCCTGAAGTCTAAAACGAAGGAAAAGCTGGAAGCTCTCGAATTAGTAGAGGACATCACTTTGTACCACCCATTATGAATTTAATTACGACTCTTTTTCCCGAGAGGTATTCTAAGTCCAGTCTTATTGTAGGTTCTCGGAGAGCGCTTAAAGGTAGCCTATAGACGTGCGGACGAACGTTTTGAAGAAGATTTGGGTCTACATCGAATACTAAAAAATACTCAACTCGCTCTGGCATAGATTGATGCCATAAGTAGTAGTATAGCACGGAATTTGGTGTTGTTGGACTTAAATCAGTGAAATACCAACCCTCGCCGTAAGAAGCGTCTACAACTCTTAGAAAATAAGAAGGTCTAAATTCTTTAGATCTCATAATTTCATCGTATTCACTTTTTGAAGTGTAGTAATACACGAACATTAATTTTTCCCTCCAGAAAGATGAAAAAGATAAACACTAGTATGCTTTAATTGCAACGCTTTAATTTTTTCTGAGGCAGAAGTAAGTAGCGCTTCCTTCTGTTCACAAATATTCATCTTTATGGCCTCACTCAAGTTAAGCAAGTGACCACCAGAATTCATAAAAAGGACTGCGTAACGAAAATAAAAACTTTTTGGTTCTAAAGGAGACTACCAAATTAAGGCACCTCACGATGTTGCCCACATTTTACTGGACAGAAACCTAAGGCGCATATCCTCCTAGCTAAGTGTAGCGTCATTATTTCTCTGCCTTCTACTTTTATAGTAGCCAAAGATAAGCTTTTTCGTTAAACTAAAGACTAAAGCCCGTCTACAGCAATAAGTCTCTCTTCTTTACTTTAATCTTAAAAGAAGTTCACTATCTTCCAAGCACCATTTCCTTATTGCTTTTCTGATTATTTTACATCTTAGTCCTATAAAGTTTTAATCACTTTTTTATGTTAAGGACCAATTCATCTCCTAAGAAGATTTTACTATTGTTTAGTATGAATAAAGCTAGCCTATGCTTACTCTCAACTTCTACTTCACCTAAGTATTGTTTGAGGATAGGTATGAGCCCTTAAGCCTTAAGTTGACAGTCTCTTAGAATAGAAACAGTTAAATAACTAACCTAAAAAGGGCATATTCAGAAAATTAACAATGGGGCTCACAACTTACCTACTTAAGTATGCATTTAGAGATATGATAGCTAGAAAAACAAGAACAACATTGACACTTCTTGGGATAACGATAGGGATAGCTTTCATGATAATGCTAAGTAGTTTAACTGCTTCAATGAAAGAAAGAGTGAAAATGGATGTGGAGTCTCTACTAGGTTCAGCCATAATTGTTTCAGATAAAGATATAGAGCCTATTCCAATTTACATAGGAGGAGAAATAAGTAAAATACCAGGAGTAAAATCAGTCGTACCAATTATTCTTGGAGGATGCATGGTTAAAGGAAGTGGCGCTCTCTTGTTAGGAGTACCAATTTCAGAAATTCCTTCTTTTGTACCTATGCCAACAGGCAGACTTCCTACTTCCGATTCAAGCTACGAATTTCTTACGACAGATGTTAGCGCACAACAAATGGGTATAAAGATCAACGGAACCATAAAAGTTCTAACTCAGACAGAAAGGTCAGGAGTTAACTTAAAGCTTGTAGGCACCACTGACATAGGAGGATTCTTTCAAGGGTTAGCAGCAGGTAGAGGAGCCGTAATCGTAGTTGGTCTTGAAATGGCTCAAAAATTGTTGAGTTTAAATGGCTACGTCACGTATTTTGTTGTAAGGCTTAACGACACCACTTTTGCAGATAGTGTTGTAGCTGCAATAAAGTCAATGAATCCTAGAGTAAAAGTTTTAACAGAGTGGGATTTACTAAAGGGCTTAACAAACATACTAAATACCATAGATGCGCTTATGATAGCAATTAGTGGAGTTAGTTTAACGGTTGCAGGTCTTAGTACGATGAACGCAATAACTATGAGCGTTACAGAAAAAAGAAGAGAAATTGGAGTTTTAAAATCAATTGGAGCAGAAAGATGGCATGTATTGTTTATATTTTCTTCACAAGGAATAATCCTAGGAATTTTTGGTGGCTTACTTGGAGGTGTACTTGGATATGTTGGAGCTTATTACCTTATAAATTATATTCTGCCAAATTATATAATAAAAAGTTTAACTTTTCCATTTGTATTTGACATACAATCTTATGCAAAGGGATTCGTAGTAAGTATATTAGTTAGTTTTATTTCAAGTTTAGTGCCTTCTTATGAAGCTAGTAAAGTAAGGCCGATAGAGGCGTTGAGATATGAGTGAAAAGTATGCACTGGAGTGTATAGACGTAGATAAGTATTACGTAATGGGAAGTTACAAGATATATGCACTAAAAAATGTAAGCTTTAAGGTAAGTTACGGAGACTTAGTTTCCATAGTGGGTCCTTCTGGCTCAGGTAAGTCAACTCTTCTTCACATAATAGGCACGTTAGACAAACCCAATAAAGGAATTGTAAGAATAGATTCTATTGATGTTACAAACTTTAACGAAAATGAACTTTCCAGATTTAGGAGAGAAAAAATAGGATTTGTATTTCAGTTCTTTAACTTGGCAACATACTTAACGGCAATAGAGAATGTTGCCTTGCCAATGTTATTTTCAAGAAAATACAACAGCAAGGAAGCAGAAATTAGAGCAAAACTATTGCTTTCGTTAGTTGGACTACCAGAGCAAAGATTCAAAAACACACCAAGACAACTTTCTGGTGGTCAACAACAGATGGTAGCAATTGCAAGAGCCTTAGCAAACGATCCGGCAATAATTTTAGCTGATGAACCTACTGGAAATCTTGACCTAGAGTCCACTTCTAAGGTTCTATCTACAATAAAGTTTCTTAACGAAATAACAAAGAAAACTTTTGTTATAGTTACGCATAACGTTGAAATCGCAACTTTTACAAAAAGCATGAAGTTCATTAGAGATGGGAAGATATTTGAAAAACCGCCGGATGATTTCTTAAAGATGAAAGTTACAAAAAGTGAAGATTTTCTAAGAGGAGATGAGGGAAAAATATATAAGTCAATTATAGACTTTGAGGAAGAAGTTGTGAAACGAAGGTTCATAGACGGAGAAATTGATGAAACAACATTAGAAAATGAAATACTAGAAATAGAACAAAAAAGAAAAACTCTTAAGTTGTAAGAGGTACTAACTAGCTTTTTGGGTTAACTTAACTTTGTTTAAGATTTTGCTAAGCTCTTTTCTCCTTTTACCTTTTTTTATTGAAGATATAGAATGTATTGTTACTAAAGCAAACCCAACAATTACAGAAGAAAAGATTAGTATGTATTGATAGCTAGCAAAGGAGAATTCTTGCTTTTTGGGAGGGTTAAAGCTAGATTGATTCTTTGAAATATTTAGATTTGCTACATCGTACTGTACTATGTTGGAAAAGTAATTCTCATCTAAGCGATTTATATTGTCAAACCTAGCTATTACAATAGCATAGCTACTTGATGAGTTTAGTAAAACATTTACTGGTGTTCCATTAAGATCTAACAAGTTTTTATCTGTCTCATTAGCAAAACTAAAAATTGGAATTATTGCAGGTTTACCTGAGCTATTGTAGAGTATTAAGTACTGAACGAAAACGCAATCCTTTCCAAAAGCGCGCGTTACATTTTCTTGAAGTATGATCCCTTTTCCATTTATTATGGCTGTGTAATTCTCATTTAAAATTTCAGGAGAGATGTAAGATAACTCCTTTTGTTTAATTTCTAAGCTTTTTATTTCGTCTCTTATTCTTTCTAAATTTTTTTCAACTTCATTAATTTTGTTCATAAGCTCGTTTAGCTGAGATTGAGTAGTGTTTATTTGATTCTCGAGGTTTACAGTCGCATTTTTTATCATACTGCTTTGCTTAACATTCATCTCACCAGCTTCGACTAAAGAATTACCAAGCGTTACTAATGAGCTCTTAAATAAGAGCAAGTTACTCTTAATACTTGAAAGAGAAGAATTTAGCTGTAGTACTTGGTTTCTAGCGTTGCTTAAAGTGTTTTTCAAAGTCTCAGCATTAACTTGAGATAGGAGGTTTAAAGTACTGTTTACTACGCTTTGTCTTTGTTGCGCATTTCTTATTAGGCCATTCACTACACTAATCGAATTCAGAATGCTTTGCTTTAATGAACTATTTGTAGTGTAATAGTACACGTAACTTAAAGTTTGGTTTAACTCTAACAACTGTGCAATATCTGATGCTTGAGAAGAACTAATACTCTGTAACTTGCTTTTTACTTCTTGCAATAACTGTGGTAAATTGTTTATGAAGTAATCAACTTGCGGTGTACTTAGAAAACTTGCTACGCTATTTACTAAAGAAGTTATTGCATCAACTTGCGAAACAGCGCCATCGATACTTTTTGATGCAGAGGTTAAATTCCTTCCTATTGATTGGAGAGCTTTTCCTTCTAAACTCAAAGAATTGGCTAGCAAATCAAGATTGTTCTTAAACTCCACTAAAGTATTTAATGAGCTATTTGCTGAAACATAGCTACTATTCAAGAAATTAAGATAATCACTTAAGCTTTTGTTAGCACTCGTTAGTGCATCTTTAACTCTATCAAGTTGAGATGAAGAATAAGATAAAGTAAATGGAGATAAACTAATCACGCCCCAGTCGCTAAAGTTTTTTACTCTTGCATTGATACTTATTGTAGTAACGTTGCTTACTAACAAAGTCCAGCTGTAGACGCCTTCTGAAGTTGTAGAATTTGGTTGTGGGTTTAGACCTTGAACTTCTACAAACTGGTTGTTGAGCTCAACTGAAAAGAACACTGGAACTTTAAGGTTACTTGTATACTTATCAAGGGCTTCGTTATTTGTTATTGTAATGTTCCAACTTATAGAGTCATTAATGTTTAGATTCATAAATTCATAATTTTGAAAGTAATTTAGTTTCGGAGTTTTTGAGTTAACTGATAAGCTACATTCAACCTTTAGAGGAGGTACGGTGGGTATGGCTTCAACTTCTACAGTACTATTTCCCCTTGGCGCGTTTACTTTCAGATTAACTAAAGTTAAGTTCCCATAAGTTCTAGTACTAACTATACTTGCGTTGCCTTCGCTAACTTTTATTGAGTTTGGAACAATATCTTTCAGAATTATTTTAATTACTATTGTAGATAGATTATTACCTTGGTTGTTTATGTAAATTGTGTATGTAAGATAGCTTTCTTGGTTATGTTTTACGGGGTCTAGATTAACATTGTAAGAGATCACTCCTCTTAACTGTATTGAACTTTCAGCTGAGGCTAATCCACTAAACAAAGAGGAAAAAATTAAGAAAAGGACTAAGCTATTTAAAAACACATGGTTTTTAGCTAGACAAAGTATTCTCATAAAAATAGCCTTCAAGGTAACTCGAGACTCAAATTAATTAAAATGTATTTAAGCGTTTTCCTAAATTTAGTAGACATTTTATGATACTAAAAGTTTTAAGATTGCTTCCTGAACATAAAGTCTATTTTCAGCCTGTTGAAATACTACAGAATGAGGACCATCTATAACTTCGTCTGTAACTTCTTCATTTCTATGAGCTGGTAGGCAATGCATAAATATAACATCCTCTTTTGCTTTTTTCAAAAGAGATGTGTTTACCTGATAAGTAGAAAATGTTCTTTTTCGTTCTTCCTTTTCTTTTTCAAAGCCCATTGATACCCAAACATCAGTATAAACGATGTCAGCACCTTTTACTGCTTCTGAAGGATCATGCGAAAGTAAAAGTTTTCCTCCTTGCTTATTAGCAATTTCTAATGCTTTTCTTAGCAACTCTCGATTTGGCTCATAACCAACGGGCGTGCAAATAACTACTTCCATTCCAAGCATACTTCCAGCTAGCATTAGAGAGTTTGCAACGTTGTTGCCGTCTCCAACATAGGTTATCTTTAACCCTTTTGCTTCTCCTTTTATTTCTTGGATTGTAAACATATCTGAAATGGCTTGGCAAGGATGCTCTAAGTCAGAGAGGGCATTAATTACAGGTATTGAAGAATTTTCAGCTAACTCAACGAGACTACTATGAGAAAAAACTCTTGCCGCAATAGCATCAACATACCTAGAAAGAACTTTTGCTGTATCTGCAACAGTTTCACCGCGTGAAAGTTGGAGCTCATTTGCACTTAAATATATGGAGTTCCCTCCTAAAAGGTACATAGCAACTTCAAACGAAACTCTTGTTCGTGTGGATGGCTTTTCAAATAAGAGGGCTAAGGTTTTCCCCTTTAGGTCATCTCTTATTTTCTTTTTTAGCTTAGCTTCATCTTTGAAGACCTTTGTTAACTCTAGAACTTTCTTTAACTCTTCTGGGCTTAGATCTAGAACAGAAAGGAGGTCCTTTTTCATAGCTTATTGCCCTTGTTTTTTAAGTTTATAAATGTTAAGCTAGAAAACTGAACAAAACTTATTTAAATCTTTTTTTAATTGCTTCTTCTAGGGATCCTTTAACTTCTTGCAGTTCATACTTAACTTGAACTAATGGTTTATTCAACTTTAGTAATCTTTTCAGGTTTACTGGAGTTCCACTTACAACCACTTCAGCTGGGCATGAATTTAAAGAAACTTCAAGGTCCTTTATCTGTTCTTTACTGTATCCTACTGCAGGCATTGATTTCAAGGGGTGCTTATAGTTTTCTATTAGGCTTTTTACCTCACCTACTGCATAAGGAGTAGGATCCAAAATTTTAACAGAACCATTGCTCATGGCTGCAATATAACCTGCGCCATACTCAAGTTCACCATGCGTTAAAGTTGGACCATCGTCTACAGCTACTGCAACCCTACCACGGATTAGTTCAGGTTCATCAACCAAAAGCTTAAGCTCTGCTTCGATGATCTCTGCTTTAGGGTTCAACTTCTTTATGTTACTTTTAACCTTTTCTACGTTTTCTTTAGGAGCAGAGTTAACTTTACTTATTACTATGACATCTGCCATTCTAACGTTTGTTTCTCCAGGGTAGTACATTGCCTCATGTCCAGGCCTAAGAGGATCTACAACGGTAATCGTAAGAGTAGATTCAAAGAAGGGAAAATCATTGTTTCCACCGTCCCACAAGATTACGTCAGCTTCCTTTTCTGCCTCTCTGATAATCTTTTCGTAGTCAACTCCAGAATAAACTACGTTGCCATTCTCAATATGTGGCTCGTATTCTTCTCTCTCTTCTATTGTGCAATTGTATTTGTTAAGGTCATCTATACTTTCAAACCTTTGAATTATTTGTAACCTTAAGTCACCGTATGGCATTGGATGTCTTACAACAACAACCTTCTTACCCATTTGCTTTAGTATTTTTGAAACTCTCCTAGTTGTTGGACTTTTTCCAGATCCGGTTCTTGAGGCCACGATAGATATAACTGGTTTTTTTGAGTGTAGCATTGTATCTTTAGGGCCAAGAAGAAGAAAGGAAGCTCCAGCAGCTTGAACTTCTGAAGCCTTGTGCATAACGTATTCATGAGAAACATCTGAATAGGAGAAACAAACCAAATTAACGTTTTCCTTCTTTATTAGTTCCACTAGTTCTGACTCTGGATATATATCTATCCCATTAGGGTATAGTGGCCCAGCTAGCTCAGGAGGATATTTTCTTTTTTCAATGTTTGGGATTTGCGTTGCTGTAAAAGCAACCACTTTGTAGTTTGGATTATTCTTAAAGTAAACATTAAAGTTATGAAAGTCTCTTCCTGCAGCACCCATTATGATTACCCTTTGTGTCATCGTTGCTCGCATAATAGTAATTGCTTTTACTAATAACTGTTTTGCTTTTACCAACAAAAGTTAGAAAAACTTATTCTTTTAATACACTTTTTGGTTACTTCTACGGCTAAAGTCTGGAAATTCTTGATTTTAAGGTATTCGTGACTATATTGTGCTCTGTTAACTTAAGCTCCATGAAAGTATCACCCCCATAAGAGCGCACGCTACTAGAGCTTAAGAAGATTCCTAAGATACAAGAAGTAGAATCTTGAGGGCTTTTGAAGAGATTCTTACAATCATTGTTGTAATTTTCACATCATTTAACTATTTTTAATTTAAGGTTGCAAACCTTCACGATATCCTCAAAGTCTTCATCGCTGGACAATAGTTCTTCCTGTCGGTTTATTCTTATAGCTGCTATTAAAAGGTCTGATAATCCCTTGGGTTTTCCAGTTTTCCTCAACTTAATCTGAAGTTCAAGGCGAGTAGGATATCCTTCTTTGGATCAAAAATATCTTACCGCTGAATTTAGCATAACTCAATGTTGGCGGATACTCTATTACCGAGACCTCGGTTATGTTATCGCTGATCTGTTCATTGTTTTTAAGCTTATCTATGATAATGCTTGTGTCTAGGATTGCCAAGATGCTCTCTCCAACTCTTTCTTCCTCATTTCCTTAAGCCTTTTCAACTCTTCTTCTTTAGGGACTTCTGTCGCCCCCAGACCTATTCCAGCAGGCCGGATGAGAAACATGTAAGAATCCCTATCAAGAAAAATTTTCCTCGATAAGTATTCGATAACCACATCCTTAATGTCTTCACGTAAGCCGACGGGCACTTCTAATTGAGCCATCTCTCAATCTAATAGTGTATGCCGATCCCCTCTTTAAGCTTTATTGAAAAACCTAAGTGCTCTGTTAGCTTAATGTTTTTCTAGGCCAAGGATTACCTTTCCTAATGTTCTTGAATTGAACTTTAAGAGGCAGAGACTAAAAATTTCGTTAGTTCTCTATGCTCTTTACCTTTTAACTAAGTTATAGAAAAGCTTCAAAGGCTATCGTGCTGTTTTCTACGGAGAAGCTTGTAGAAGTTTAAAACTTGTTCATCGAACTAATAGAAAGAGAAGTACAAAAGGATAGAACTGAAAACTTCGATGA
>Ga0272448_1000775_pt1 | contig 46315 bp, 47 predicted proteins | sample YNPCB0191_FD_202220 | JGI IMG/M metagenome (GOLD analysis project Ga0272448, IMG submission 202220) | Hot spring sediment microbial communities from Yellowstone National Park, WY, United States - YNP-CB-019-1 | ecosystem: Environmental > Aquatic > Thermal springs > Hot (42-90C) > Sediment... | reverse complement strand
TACCCTTCTTCGTGAACCTCGTAGCGGACGTGAGTGGAGATGCTTTCCCGAATCCAGACGTAGGACTGGTGCGCCGAACATCGGCTTCGGGGCGTGTATTGGGCCGGGGGTTCGGCCTCCTGCGAGGAAAGCCAATCAAGGTAGGGGTCGCGTTCGCTGCCGTTTCGCCAAATGGTGTTTCCCCAGCCGTAGGTGCGCCTGGCGCGCCGCTCCGGCGTTTCCGGTGTCAGGTCGATCTCGTCTATGACCGGATTGGAGAAGCCATCAATCGGTACTGCGACGATGAAGCCCTCCGGCGCCTCGATGTCGATACGAAAGACACCGTTCTCGAAACGCCACTCGACTTCAACGAATCCTGCCGCGGTTCTGATCCTTCCGCTCGCCCACTGAAGGCCGCCAACCCTCGGCTGGACCACAATTCCACCGCCCGGCGTGGACGGCTTCACGCCCAGAACCTCCGCCGGCAGGAAGTAAGTGGGCACGCCGGCCGAGCCACAGCACAGACCGCACTCATCGCCCTCGTCGGCAAAGCGCTCCCACCACGTCGTCGCGCCGCGTCGAAGCATCTCGCCCCACTTGTCTCTGATGAGATCAAGCGCCGCGCTGGTCCTGCCTTGCTCGGCCATAGCCCGCAGAATCTCGAAGTACGAATACGGGTCGGTGCCGGCCCCGATGTCCGAAGACACGCATTTGCTCGCGCGCTCGTGCCAAGCTAGGGCATCCTGCGTGTTCGACACCGCGGCCGCGAGTTTCGACGCATCGCGCAGGATCTGGCTGTCCTGCGTCGTCTCGGCGACCTCGCGCAAACGAGGATAGAGCTGGGTAACGAGGCCAAGGTCTGCGGTGTAAACGCAATAGTCGTGCAGCATTACTATCCAGGTCGGATCAGCGCCAGGCCGTCGCGCAAACTGCTCCACCGCCTGGGCAGCCAACGCGGAATCGAAAAAGGTGTAGTAGTTGATCAGCGCTTCAATGCGAGCGTGCGCGGTGCGCTGGACAGGGTCGCCAAGCGGACAGGTCTCGTATGTATCTTGCATACACAAGCTGAGCGTGTAGGCGCCGGTGCGCCATATCTCGTTGAGCAGTTCGTCGGAGCAACTGAACGTGGAGGCCAGCTCCGTGGGATAGCCTACGCGCGTAACGTGTATGGACTCTATCGAAATCGGGCGGTCCAAGTTTCTGATTGTAAGCTGAACATATCTGAACGCCCGGCGGCCGAATCCGTGCCATTCCTGACGTCCGCCGTGAAGTATTACCCTGTCCGCCTGAAGAATGCCCTGCCGAGTGGGATCGACCCCGCCGTTTGCATCGAGCGTCTCCGCGTAGCCGAGGTCAACGGTCGCCTGGCCGCCGGCCCGTATCTTGAGCGCGGGATAGCCGACAACCTCCATGCCAAAGTCCAGGATAACATAACAATCCTGCACAGAGCTGATCACGGCACACTCGCCCGGTCGAAGAATCTCTTTTGCATACTTGATAACCGTATCGTCCGGCTGCGTCTTCTCGCGACACATCCGCGTCGCGATGTCGAGCGACGGATCATCGACCGGTGTCACCAACCCGCAGTCCAGCACAGCCCGCGGATACACGTCCCATTCCTTGAGAGGAGGAATCTGGCGGCAAATCAGCTCCTCGACAAGCTCACGCCGTGCCTGACCGATCACGTACGCCTGCTCCCATCCCGCATCGTCGAATCCGACGACGTTCCAGCCTACGGGCTTGCGGCGGGAGTCGTAGACTTCTTGGTATCCTAGGGTCTCTGCCATTTGGACCGAACTGAAGTCCCAGTCATCGGCAGCCTTGACCTTCCACGTTTCGTCGGTGACGATGACCTGCCTGTCGCCATTGCGCTCAATCACAAGCTGCAGCAGGAAGCCGGATGTAATATGTCTACTTCGCAAGGATTCGCTCGCCGAAGCATCTCTGCCGCGGCAGTAGCAGACGGCAGCGATCACGTTCCTGCCGGGACGCAACACGTAGCTGACATCGTGGGTGGCGTATGTCTGAAATCCGGGCTCGCACGGGCCGGGACCGCGGCCGACGTAGCGGCCGTTTGCGTAGAGCTTATACTCCGTGAAACAGGAGACGTAGGCTTCGGCGTCCGGCGCGGCGTCGATGTCAAACTCGCGGCGGACGTAGACGTAGCAGTTGGGCACGTCGATAAGCGAACGCGACCATATCCACTTGGCTTGCCATTCGATCATCGCATACGGCGCAGAATGTCCCAATAGGCGCCCCGAGCCCCGTCGGCGATCGCGCGCACCAGCACGGCGTTATCGTTGTAATTGTAGTTCGAATCCAACGCCTCACGCGATGGCACAAAGAAGCGCGGGTCGCCGGCAACGAGTTCACTTACGATGTTCGCAATGTTCTCGCCCAGGTCGGGCGAGACGTAGAAGATCGGGCGCATGAAGTCGGGATTGTCTTCCTTGGCGCCGTAGACGTCGGGATTCGATGCGACATCGCCCAGCGAACGAACGTAATCAGCCATCGGCGTGCCGTCATAGATTCGCACGCCCATCGACAGCCCCACACAATCGGCGTCAATGCTGCGCATGAATTCGATTGTCCGGCGAACAGTCTCGCGAGTCTCCCCCGGCCCGCCGATCAGCAGGTCATACATGAAAGGAATGCCGTGCTTGTGGCAGAGGCCGGCCGTGCGGGCCAGGTCCTCTCGTCGAAACGTTCTGCCCAATCGCTTGAGGATGTCATCGTCCGCGCTGTCGGCGCCAAAATCGACGCCCGCGCAGCCCGCTCGTTTGAACAGATCCGCCATCTCCTCGTCAAACGGTGTTACGGAGCAGTAGGCGTACCACCGAACCCGATCTGCGATGCCCGCCGAGATGATCTCGCGGCAGACCGCTTTTGCGTGGTCACCGGGCACGTTGAACTCACAGTCGCAAGTGTGGAAGTGGTCAATGCCTTGCGCAAGCAGTGCCCTCAGCTCGTCAACGACCTGCTTCGGCGAGCGAAATCGAACGTGACGACCCTTTGAGACGGGATCGGCACAGTAGACGCATTTCATGTCGCAGCCTCTCTTGGTCTCGAATCCGGCCTGTCCGCCCTCGCGAAAGTAGCGTGCGTTGTCTATGAACGAGCGCGTTCGCGGGAGATCGCCGAGCGCGGCATATTCGCTTGTGTTCCGGCGAAGTGCGCCCTGCTCCCAGTAGAGTAAGCTCGGGACAGCCTCCAAGCCCGATCGCGTCGCAATGGCCTTGGCGAACCTAGGAAACGCTTCCTCCCCCTCTCCGGCGATGCCGTAGTCCGGCCGGCAGAACCGCATGGCCGCCTCCGGCATTACCGAAAATCCAACCCCTCCCATCACGACCGGCGCATCCGTACACTCGCGGATGCAGTCGATGACCTCGTTTACGAACGGAAGGAAGAAAGCGCCGCTCATGTAACACTCGTCCGTATTGCGGACGGTTACGCCGATCAGGTGCGGGTGGAAAACGCGCACGGCAGCCCTGATGTCGGTGCGGACGTCGTCGGAAAAGCACAAATCGACCACGCAGGGCTCAAACCCGGCCTCGGTCAGGCTGTCGGCGATGTAGTCGAGGCCGATGGGTGCGCACGCGGGCTTCATCCGGTTGGTGTTGACCAGCAGGATTCTCATGGCTGTAAGTTCGGAGTCAAGAGTCGGCAAGGGCCGCACCTACACGGTAGGCGCGCTCAAGAACGTCGGGCTTGTCCAGAACAGCACCTTTGGGGCCGACACCGTCGACGATGAGTTTGTCTACTAGGCTGAGGCCGAGGTACTGAAAGCTCAGCTCGAACATGCGAACCACCGGTTCGACGGCGGTAGGCCCCTCTTCTTCGTATGCGGTCACCAGGATTGCGCGTTTGCCGTCGATGAGGGGCCGACCCTGCGGCCGATTGAACGGAACCAAACGATCAATAAACGCCTTCATGATGGCCGTGGGGGCATACCAATAGACCGGCGTGGCGAAAAGCAAAACATCGGAGTTCGCGATGGTGTCGTAGAGTGGGAGCATGTTGTCGGCAATCGCGCACGGGCGACCATCGACTTGCCAACACCTCTCGCAACCGATGCAGCCCCGTATGTTCAAGGACCGCAGCTCAATGGATTCGACCTCGATGCCCGCCTTGCGCGCGCCCTCCACGACGTGCTCGGTCAGGATGTCCGTGTTGCCGCCTTTTCGCGGACTACCAAGAAATGCGGTAAGTCTCACGTTATCGGTCCTCGATCGAAAAGCGGTCGTAATGAACTCGGCCGGCAGGAATCGTGCCGTCGTGCGGACCGGGGTGACGAGCGGGCACGCCGAGTGGAGTGCCTGCCACTACCGCCAAGTTCGCGGGCAAGTCAAGCGCCTTGTGTATGACGCCCTCATCCTCTTCGCGAAGCATTACCCAGCACGTGCCCAAGCCCATCTCCGCCGCCTGGATCAACATGTTCTCCATAAATGCCGAGCCGTCCTCGATCCAAAGCTCGGTCTCGCTTTTATCGACGCAGACCACGATCACGACGGGCGCGCGCGCCAGTATCCTGGACCACCGATGAATCCCGGCCAGCGCGTCCTTGATCGCCTGATCCCTGATGACTACCACGTGCCATGCCGACGCCGCGTGTCCGGACGGTGCGCAGAATCCCGCTCTGAGTATCTCCTTGACATCGGCGTCGCTAATGGGATCGTCCCTATAGAACCTGACGCTTCTTCTATTGCGAATTGCTTCCAGCATCTGCGCCACTCCTGGGTCGCTGCTCTTGTTCGAGCGCCTCCAACACGTGCTGCACATGGGTGCCGCGCCAGTAGATTCTATCACAACTCGCGCAGTAACCGAACTCCGGCTGCGTTTTGTAGACATACGGCGGCACGCGTCCCTCTACCTCCGGCTTCGACAGCGGCGTTATTTCGCCGTTGCAGACCGCGCACCGGGTGAAGAGCCTGTCCTTGTCCACCTTCAGCCCAAGCTCGCGCACGACCTGTCGGAGCTGCTCGCCGGTGCTGCCCCAATCGACAAAAACGCATCGCTTGCGCACCATGCGGCGGTCGCAGAGGCGGCGGTCGCGCGTGAGCAGAATGCGGTTATCACGAACGGCGATCCGAACGAGTTCGTCGTCGTCAGCGTCGGGGCAATAGCTGGTATCGTAGCCAAGCATCCTCAGCCACTTCGCCAGCTTGCCCAGCATACAGTCTACAATGAACCTGGTCACAGTGTAGGATTGGATACGGCGCTCCGTGAATCCTGCGCAAAGAGCACCAACCGAGAACGCCTTAATGCGGTTGGCAACACTCCGTGATTGCCCCTCGAACAATCGGACAGCTCAGCAGAACGCGTGCAGCTTATTGCCCAACCTGTGTGAGTCCGCAATCGCGCGGAGCCTCATGCCAAGGTCGGCGCAGTAGGCCTGGTATTCAACTTCGTCAAAAAACAGACACCTATAGGTATCCAGAAGTTCGGGATGATAGTGCTTGAGAAAGGGAACCAGAGAGTTCCAAACGCCCGGACGGCGGTTGAGTTTGTCGGCATAAATGTGAGTGAGGGGCAGCGGCGCGACAGCCGAGATCAGCGCGTCGAGTGCCTCGTCGGTATCCGACAGTGCCGGCATGAACGGTCCCAGGAACGCAGATGCTTTGATGCCTCGGCTGCAAGCCTCTTCCAACACGGCGATGCGTTCGCGGGTGGGTGAAGCACCCGGCTCGATCCGGAAGCGAAGCTGTTCGTCCATGGTCGTGAGGGTGCAGGAGACATCACAGTTTGGATGGCCCTGCATTATATCGAAGTCGCGTGCAACGAGTTTGCTCTTGGTAAGTATGCCCGGGTGGAAACCGGCCTCTATGAGGATACGCACGCACTCCCGGGTGAGCTTGTAGCGCATTTCGATGGGCTGATATCCGTCGCAGACCGAGCTGACGAAAACGTGCCCGGGCGGCTTGCGTTTGACCTCCCGTGCGAGCAATTCGGGCGCGTTGATCTTGACGTCGAGGAACTTGCCCCACGGCTCCTCGTGGCCTGTGAACCGCTTCATGAACCGCGCGTAGCAGTAGATGCAGCCGTGGGTGCAGCCGACGTAGCAGTTCAGTGAGTAGTCGGTAATGCCCGACTTGCAAAGGATCGACCTGGCAACTATCTCGCGCGGTGCCGGCATGATTCGATTATATCACGCGTGATCTGCCCTAACCGCCTATTCACAGGCAGTGGTGTCTGTTCAGTCTTGCGGGACAGAACTCCGTTAGCGCTGAGTAGACCGCCAACGAAGGTCGTATCGAAGCGCGGTGGAGCCTCGACCGCCCTTCGATACGCTTCGCACTCAGGGCCAGCGGTGTGGACATTCCCAGAAGACTGAACAGTCTCAGCCAGTGCAGAGAAGGAAAACGGCTGCGTCTTGTGCAATAGGGAACGCAGGACGGCGCTGGACTCGTCTATCAAGAAGCAGAGACCCAATGGCAGAGGCGCGTAAGGGTACCATGGAGGAAATATGGACTTGAGAGCTCGATTGTTTGTGCCTGCAGTCATCATCCTGGCATTGTGCGCGGCTTGCGCTTGTGCCGAGCCGCCGGGGTTCGCGCGCGACTTCACATACAAGCAGCGCGATGGCGCGGTGGACATAATCAAGGGCAAGACCGTCGTCGCAAGCTACGTCTACAAGGATACGCCCCGCCCGTATATCTATCCCCTGCTCTCGCCGGCGGGCGTTCAGGTTACGCGCAACTATCCGATGAAGACCGTCGAGGGCGAGCCGACCGACCATCCGCATCATCGATCGATGTGGATCGGGTTCGGCGACATAAACGGGACGGACTTCTGGGCCGAAGGAGAAAAGAGCGGCAAGATCGTACAGACCAGCATCGACTTCAAGCCCGTGACGGTCGGGCCTTACTGGGCGATCCACACCACCAACGACTGGCTGACGCACGATGGTAAGAAGATGTGCACCGACGAGCGCTACACGGCATTCTACTCCTGCGACTACGGCACTCTCATCGTGACCATAGTCAAGATCATTGCGTCGGAGGATCCGATCAAGTTCAACGACACCAAAGAAGGCTTTGCGGCCATCAGACTCGCTCCAAGCCTCGCCCTCAAGGGCGGCACCGGTCATATCCTAAACTCCGAAGGAGATAAGGACGCCGACGCATGGGGCAAGCGCGCGAAATGGGTCGATTACACCGGCCAGATCGACGGAAAGACCGTCGGTGTAACCATGTTCGACGCCCACACCAACTACGGCTACCCTACCTACTGGCACGCTCGTGACTACGGCCTGCTGGCGGCAAATCCATTCGGAGCCAAGGCGTTCACGGGGGACGCAACCAAGGAATCGCCTCTTAGCGTGAAGCTCGGCGATTCGGTCGTGTTCCGATATGTAACCCTTATCCACGACGGCGCGATCGACGCGACAACACTGGACGCGCTGGCGGAAGATGTCGCGGGCAGCCCGAAAAAGCCCTACGACCCGACTGCCGCACAGAAGAAGGACGACGCCGCGACCCAGGGCAGCCAGCTCGAGCTCGCGCCCAAGATCGTGAAGCCGGCTCAACCGAAACCCGGGGTCAATCGTGCCGAGCCGAAGGGCAAGACGACTCCGGCCAAGCCACCGTCGGACCAATCCACAGATAAATAGGCACATCCGATGACGATGGAGCAGTTGGAGCATCAGCTTAACGACTTCTCGCCCGCTGTGCGGGCGTCGGCGCTGGCGGAGTTGGCGGCGCGGATCGAGTCCGGTGAGATCGCAACGCCGCCTCCCGCGCAGCTAGTTAATCTCCACTTCCACACGTTCTTTTCCTATAACGCCTACGGTTGGTCGCCGTCGCGGATCGCGTGGGAGGCAAAGAAACGCGGGCTGGCCGTGGCCGGCATAGTCGATTTCGATGTGCTCGACGGCATGGAGGAATTTCTCACGGCAGGCGAAACCATCGGCCTCCGAACCGCCGTCGCGATGGAAACCCGTGTGTTTGTCCCCGAATACGCCGACAAGGTAATCAACTCCCCAAACGAGCCAGGTATCTGTTATTTTATGGCCGGCGGGTGTTTCAAGCAGCCGGAGAAAGGCTCTGCTTCGGCCCGAATATTGGACAACATGCGCGATATGGCAAGGCGGCGCAATATCCAGGTGATGGAGCGTGTCAATGATTATCTCGACGTCGTCCGTCTTGACTACGACGCCGACGTCCTGCCGCTGACTCCGTCCGGCAACGCCACGGAGAGGCACATGCTGGCGGCGTATGACGCCAAGGCGCGGTTGGTGATGGGAGATGCCCAGCTCCCGTGCTTCTGGGCGAAAGCGTTGGGTATTTCGGAAAACGAGGCAGCCGACCTGCTCCGAAACACTCCTGCGCTGCACGAGAAGATGAGGTCGAAGCTGATGAAGTTCGGGGGCGTGGGCTACGTTGCTCCCGATTCCGAGACCTTTCCGACCGTAGACACTGTTATCGAAATGACTCTGGAAATCGATGCGCTGCCCACCATGACCTGGCTCGACGGAACTAATCCCGGTGAATCGGACATGCCGGCGCTGCTGGGGCTGATGGTCGACAAGGGCGCCGTGGCGCTCAATATCGTTCCGGACCGCAACTGGAACATCAAGGACCCCGACGAGAAGCGCGTCAAGCTCGAAAACCTCGACAAGGCCATCAGCGCCGCCAGAAAACTGCATCTGCCGCTGTGCGTCGGCACCGAGCTAAACAAGCTGGGGCTTCCATTCGTGGACGATTTCTCGGCGCCCGAACTCGCGCCCTACGTCAAGGATTTCGTCGAGGGCGCCTATTTCTTCTGGGGTCATACGTTTTTGGCGCGGAAGGCGGGCATTGGGTTCGCGAGCGACTGGGCGCAGGCACACTTCGGCGCGGATCGGGCGGCGCGCAATGCTTTCTACACCGAAGTGGGCCGGTTGGCGGATCCGAAGGCAGATTTGAGCGACATCGACATCGCAAATGCATCCCCTGCCGAGATCCTCGGTATTCTCTAGCAGGCAAATGGGCACACCGGCAGCCTTTCGATGCGCGCCGCACAATGCTTAGGCCGGGCAAGATCGGCCTGTTTGGCCGCAGCAGGCGACTCCGCACGGCGAAACCCGAGCCGCGTGCGAAGCGTCGCCAGACGCCGCTATCCGAGCACTGCACCACGCGATTTGGGTTTCGGGCAGCCATCCCACGCGGGTCTAGTAATACGTTACCCCGGTTATCTTCATCTTGACCGGCAGGTAGCCGGCGTTTAAGTCGGATATGACTGCGACGGCATCGTCCTGTTTGGCAAACCCGGTGATGAGCGCCTCTCCACCTGAAATGGCCTGCTTGATGATCGGGGCTGAGATCAGACGGCCGTTGTAAAACACAGCGAGGTATTCTCCGGGATTCGCTCTGGTGAATGCAAAGAAGGCCTCAGCCCCTCTTTTACGAAACCGCACCAATACTGCCCAACCGTTTCGCGACTCCCGCAGCGCGGCGTTCGGCAGAATGTCCCGGCCGGTGATGATCGGCTTTGCGTTGCCCAGTATCTCGTCGCGGACCTGCGCAGGATCCTTCTTGCTGTCGATCAGACGCGCGTTGGGCCCGACGAACAAATATGCGCCGCCCGACTCGGATGGGATAGTGATCTTCCACGGCCGGTTCGGATGGGCTTTGGTGGCAACGTTCGCAAGGTGATACAGCTCGATGCTGAACGGCTGGATCAGTTTCGCCAGCTCCGACTTCGGAATCCTCTTGCCCGGCAGCAGCAGAGTGAGGGAGTACGCCGTGTAACCGTCCACCCTCGGCCCCTTCACGTCGAGCAGATGGCGCCCTCTGGCGACAAGGTATCTCGACGCGGCTGCGAGCTGGGCGCGCGTGATAGGTTTCGACGTTTCGAATGCAAACGTGACCTTGGTGCCGTGTCTGGGCTCAAACTCTGAACAGCCCTGCGCCAGAATTGCGATGCAGGCGAACACCGCAGCGAAGCACTTTCTCATAGATCATTGCTTAACGGACTTCAGCAGGTATTCCTGCCCACGTGGAACAAGTAGGATAGCGGCGCGGGTATTCTTTGGCGTGTGACGCCCAAGACGTACTCGCGATCAGACACCAGAGAGTTTGCCATGCTGGACCAGTTTGCCAATCCGCCCGCGCGGTATCGACTCGCCCCGTTCTGGATTTGGAGCAAGTCCCCTGATTTATCGGAGATCGATCGCCAGGTGCGCGAGATGCACGCAAAGGGACTTGGCGGGTTCGTCATCGACCGCAGGTCCGCCCCAGGCACGTCCAGCAAAGAGCTGCTGTTGCTCGTTGAGCACGCGGCCGAGACCGCGGAACGGCTCCGCTTGCAGTGCTATCAATACGACGAACCACCGCCAACGGCAAATCTGCCCCATACGCTCGAAATCAAATTGCGCACGTCGGCGGTTCACTGCGAGGGGCGAAGCCGCGCGCTCGCGAGAGCACCGGGCGCAGCGGATTGGTCGCTTTCGATGAAGACTATGAAGCGCGACGTGGACAGGCTGGCGTGCCTGGGCGTGAACTTCTTCTGTCCGAATGCATTCTATTACACAATTGAGGGGCTGCCGCCGGGCCAGCCGTGTTCGCAGTTCTACCAGGCGACCTACTGGCGCGACTACGGCCGCTTTGCAGACTACGCCGCAAGGCTCAGCTACGTTTTGTCGCAGGGCCGGCACAACCCGCAGGCCGCGCTTGTCAGACCCGGCAGTTTTGCCGATCCGATGGACAGAGTCCTGATCGATTGGCTGCAGGCGTATTGCGAGTGCTTGCTTGCGGAGCATGTCGACTTCGACATAGTAGACGAGCGGGCCATTGCACACGCAAGCATCGAAGATGACCGACTCGTGCTTGGCGAAGAAAGTTTCGAACTGCTGATACTGCCGCCGCTGAGAGCAGTCGCGTGGCCGACGGCCGACAAGATCAGGGTCTTTGTCGACGAGGGAGGAAAGCTGATCGGCACGTCGGTGCTGCCCGTCCAAGACGCGTGCGGCGACCGGCACACAGACGTGCGGGAATCCTTCGAGATCGCTTTCGAGGCCGGCGGACAAGCGCATCTGCTCGATATTAACCGACCTTGCGACCTTCCAGCGGCCCTCGAACCCGCGCTGCGCGCGTCCATAAAGCGGTGCGTCTCGGTTCGCAGAAACGGCGCCGAGTGCCCCGACATCGCCTGCGTGCATCGCTCATCGGACGGACTTGAGCTGTTTCTGCTGGCAAACTTCTCCGATGACGCCCGCGAGGCGCGCATCTCGATCAGATCGGACGGCGCTCCGCACATGCTCAACCTGGAAACGGGCGATTGCAGCGCGCTGCCGAACTGCACCCAACAAGGCAGCAGAACCGTCCTGCTGCACCGATTCGAGCCGTATGGCTCGCTTGTAATGGTCTTCCGAAGCGAGCCTGCCTTTGTCGTGGTGCCGCCTGTCGTCGAGCACGGGCAGGAGATCGCGCTGTCGGACGAGTGGGAGTTCGTGCCGGAGCAGCCCAACTGCTTGACGCTGCGCGACTGGGCCTATGGCACGCTTATGAAGGGCGGGCGCAAACTTCGCGAATACACCACCTTCTTTGACGCAGCATTCGAGCCGGACAGCTTGCTGCTGGTGGTTGCGGAAAGCGAAGAGATCCACGTGGGTGACCGCCTGAATGTCTATGTGAATGACGGCGAAGTGCTGCCGACCGGCGAATGGGCTGTGGATGTCAGCTTCAAGACGTTCGATATTGCTGCGCACGCGCGCAGCGGCAAGAATTCCGTGAGGATGGTACTTGCCTGCAAAGGCCGCAGAAGCGAGGCAGCCCCGCGCCATGCACGCGCCAAGCTGCTGGGATCGTTCTCGCTTGGTGAGGATGGTGCGACGCTGCTGCCGCCTGTAAACATTGTTCGAAGCGGTTCCTGGACCGATCACGGCTACCCGTACTACTCCGGCACCGCCGCGTATCGCCAGACCGTATTCGTGCCGGAGTTCGCACGCGGCCAGCGTATAATCCTGCGCGCAGAAGAACCCGCCGACTATGTGGAGTTCGTGGTCAATGGTCGTGTCGTCGCGGTCCGGCCCTGGGCGCCGTTCGAAGTCGACATCACGCGGCTGGTAACGCCGGGCGCGAACAAGATCGAGCTCCGCGTCACCAACAGCCTTGCGAATATGATGCTCGGCGAGCCGCGGCCGTCCGGGCTGATCGGCGGCGCGACCGTTTTCCTCGCATAGATCGGCGACCTTTTAACCCCTCCCGCCTGCTTGTCACATTGTTTACCCGCTTTGGCCACAGGGTAGTAACATGCCGAGAAGCTGACGGCTTTCACGCACACCATACGGGAGGGGTGACCAATCATGAACAAGCGAGAGCGAGCAGCAGTTGCTCTGGCGCTGACTGTGGCGCTGACATTGGCGCTGTCGGCGGCCGTCATTGCGGCATTGCCAACCGCGCGTGCGTCATCAACGAGTAATGACGCCTGGATTTATACAAGCAGATTCCAGACGTCCACTCCCAAACAGATCAGCGGCTCGATCCAGTTCACGGCGATTAAGGGCGCGAAGATCTCCCAGGATCAGGCCGACGTTGTGGCGCGGTTCAGGTGGAACAATGCCAGCTACGCGGTTCACCTGACATGCCCGTTTCCGATCGCCGGCCAACTGTTTCCCGGGCACGGAGCGGTGCAATTCATGCGGCCGGTGTTCGGCGCGACAGACATGGGAACGCTCGGTCTACCTGAGACACAAGCCCACGCGGCCGTATACGGACGGTCGACAATCACCAGAAACGGCAAGGTCATTGCCGAGAACCAGCCTACGATTGCTATGGTGACTCAGGCCATCCACGACTCCGATCATCGACTTCTTTCCTCACCGGTCGAGGATCGCAACGAGATCCAACTGATCGTGCCGGGACCGCTCAATGGACAGAAGTTCGTTAAGACGTTTCCCAACGGCTATTTCTACATCTATTGGCCCGACGTGAAGCTGACGCTGAGCGGCGACGTCAAACCGACGCCTATGATAAGCACGACTCCCTCGAGGATCGGCAGAGGCCCGGTCGCTCCCGAGTTGGGCACCGAGGCACCGCGCGGCACCATAGAGATATCATTGACGGACACAGGCATCAAGAAGACCATAGGCACCGCGCCGAGCGGGCTGTATGTCGTCACCATTACGAACAACTCGTCCCGTCGGCGAGGACTGGAGCTGACCGGGGCCGATCTATGCTGCACGTTCTACACGCGATTCTCGACGATAATAGGGCCGGGCGGCCGCCAAACGTTCAGGTGGTACTTCGCACCCGGCAAGGTGCAGCTAAGAGACTTTCTGAGCGGCCGCAGGACGAGGACTTCCTACGCCAACGTCAGATACGGAGGGCACTCGTCCTCGATCGTTTTCGAGTAGAAACACGCCGTTAAGTCGCGAAGCACGGAAGGGACCATCGCGAAAGCGAGAAAGCAGGCACGATCCGGTTTGCGCGTTTTCTTGCCTTCGGGATGCATATCCCTTCCGTGTTTTGCCGGCTGGCCGCTTTAGCGGGCGCTGATCCGGCGCAACCCCCGGAGAAGCTCGACTTCGCCGGTGGTCAGCCCGGATTGGCGGGCGACATCCGCAGCCGGTTCGCTTGAGTTGATCACCTCACACGTGTAGGGCAGGAATGCCGAGGGCGAGGTTGGGCACGGCGCAGCGGCTCGCCTTGACTCGAGCACCTCGATCCTGTGCTCAGCTTCGGCAAGTACAAGTTGAACGCGTGAGACGCACTCGTCCGCCGCAGCCCGCAGATCGCTCATCAGCCTGGCCGCGCTTTCCTCCAGAACCTTGAGATCGGTCGGCGAGAGCGGCATTTCCTGGCTCCGCGAAGCGTGTCCGGCCTTGAGCATCCACCTCAGGCCAACGAACGCGGCGTAGCCCATCCCCAGCAACGTCAGCAGTGAAAACAACACTTCCATATCGCTTACACCATCACATCCAGGTCGTGCTCGGCATCATTGTCTGTCGATTCGTGTTCAGGCCGATCCGATGCGCGGCGCTCGATCTCCCTGCGTCTGCGCTCGCGCTCCTGCAGCAGGCGCGCGCGGCAAAGCGCGTCCGTGCCGTCCGCCCTGATCGGCTTGACGGCTTGGACGAACCGCGCCGCGTCCTGATCTTGAGCGATCTCGCTTGCCCTCTGTGTTGCCTTGGGCGACCGCTCGACCTCCAGCGCCTTGGCAAGAGAGCCGGCCAGGCTCGCGCCGTCAGGTCCCATCGCCCATCACCTCCCGGTTTACGCCGCCAGCGCGTATGAGAGCGACGCGCGGGAGAGCATGGCGGAGAGCCGCAGTATGGCCTTGGTGTGTATCTGGCAGACGCGGGACTCCGTCACCTCCAGCACCGCCGCGATCTCCTTCTGTGTCAGATTCTCGTAGTAGTAGAGCGCAACCACGGTTCGCTCACGATCGGGAAGCTCGTCAATTGCCCGGGCGAGGAGTCTTTTTTGCTCGGCTCGTTCGGCCCGTGACGCGGGATCGTTGTCCTCGTCGTTGCAAGCCTCACCCACGTCTCCCCCGCTCGCAATCACTTCATCGAGCGACAGCACCGCCGACTGCCCGACGTCCATCAGCATTTTCTCGAGTTCCCCTACTGAAATGCCCAGATGCTCGGCAACCTCGGCATCGGAGGGCGACCGTCCGAGACGCATTTCGAGACATGCATACGCCTCCCGCAATTGCGTTTCGCGTCTGCGGACGGACCGCGGGGTCCAGTCGAGCTGCCGAATCACGTCGATGACCTCGCCGCGGATGCGTGGAAGCGCATAAGACTCGAACTTAACGCCGCGATCGGGGTCGTACTTCTCGATGGCATCTATCAACCCGACGACGGCGTGACCGATGAGGTCTTCGTAGCTCAACGCGCCCGACGGATTGAGATTGAGCCTGTCCACGGCATATTTGGCCAGGTAGGCATACTCCGAGACGAGCTGTTCTCGGGCCTGTTCACTGCCGTTTTGCTTGAGTTCGCGCCATAGCTTGGACCGTCGATCCATGATCTGTCAGCCCCTACTCCTCGGCCGCATGCGCGGCGGGTCTCTTCCCACCCTTTTTGCTGCCGGACCGCTCGCCGACCTGATCGGGAACGCACGGAAGCCCCTCGACGCTCATCGACAACAGCCCCGCCAGCCAGTTGATCACCAACCAGCAGACGATGAACGTCACGAATGCCTTTGCGACCGCCCACAACAACTCCTCGCCGATCGACAGCGAGTTGATTCCAACAACCAGAAAAGCCGCCAGACTCAAAAACAGGCTTATCGTTCTCAGAACAGCTCTAAGCGGCATTCTCAACTACCCTCCACCGCCCACGACTGCATCGCGTTTCGGGGTTCGCGCTGCGCTCAAGTCCCGAAACACGTTGGCTTCGTGCTTTCTGGCCCGTTCGGCCACCTTGATGGCCAGCCTGCGCAGCCAGGACGCCGCAGGCGCATGTGACGACGTAACAGCCAGCGGCCGCTGCCGTTGTATCGCACGCCCGACAGACGGATCGTAAGGCAGGTATTCATATCCGTCGAAACTCCTGCCCAAAAAACGCTTACAGATTCCTTGCAACCCATCCGCCACAGCGCTGGCCTGGGAGGGGACGGTGCAGCAGTTGGCGACCAGCGTTATCCGGGGCCTGTCCACCCACCCCTTATCAAGGGGGGGCGAAGGAGGGGTGGACAGCAGCACCTTGATCGCGGCGTAGGTGTCGGTTATGGAAGTCGGCTCCGGCGTCGTCACCATCAGCACTTCGTCGGCAAGCGAAAGCAGCGACACGACAGGCTCGTCGATGCCCGGCGCCGTGTCGAAGACGATGATGTCCCCGTCGCTTGCAGACGCATTGACCATTCTCATAACCTCGGCCACGTCTGTGCCGTCGAGGTTCGCCATCGCCTGAAGGCCCGATCCCGAGGAAAGCAGTTTCACTCCTTCGGGGCACTCGACCCAGGCATCAGCCACATCAACCGATCCCCTTACAACATCTTCGAGCGTGTGGACTGGCACGACGCCCATCAGCACCTCCGCGTTTGAAAGGCCGAAGTCGGCATCCACCATTCGAACTCCTCGACCGGCCCACGCAAGCAGTATGGCCAAGTTGACCGCGATACTGGTCTTGCCCACTCCGCCCTTGCCGCTGGTAACGGCAATCGTGTAGACTCTCGGGCGGCGCTCCGTGTTCGGTTGGAATTTGAAGCCCCGCCCCGACGCGGAGGCTCGATCCCGAACCAAGCTTCTCAGAAGATGGGCCTGATCGATCACTGCGCCACCCCCACTACCATACGAGCAACAACACCGGCGTCTGCGAACTCGATGTCCTGCGGGACATTCTGGCCGGCGGTCATGCACGCAATGCCCAGGCCCGTTCTCAGCGGCAGGTTAACGAGAGCACCGCAGTTTGCAGATTCGTCGAGCTTGGTGACTACAAGTCGCGTCGGCGACAAAGCGGCGAACCGTTCGATGACCTCTCTCTGGACGCCCCTGCCCAGGGAAGCAGCCACGCAGAGGTAGACATCGGTTGGGTTTGCGGCTTCGACGAACGTTTTCAACTCGGCCAGGTGTTCGTCACTGCGCTGGCTGCGGCCTACTGTGTCGACCAGAACCACGTCCTTGTCATGGTGCTTCGCGACCGCCGCGGTCACCTCGTCGGGCGAAAGCGCGATTTCGAGAGGCACTCCCATGATTCGAGCATAAGTCCGCAACTGCTCCACCGCGCCGATTCTATACGTGTCCGCCGTCACCAACGCAACCTTCTTCCCCTCTTCCAAAGCGAAGCGAGCGGCGAGCTTGGCAAGGGTGGTAGTCTTGCCGACCCCTGTCGGGCCGACAACGGCGATTATGTTATGGCCGTCCAGCACCGGCGGCGCGGCATACGCCTGCATCTTGGCCGCGAGCGCTGACTCAAGCTCAATCGGATCCTCAAGGGCGACTAAGCCCGCAAGTACGCCACGCGCAAGGTCTTCATCGAGACCAAGCTGGACGAGTAAGGGCGCGCCCTCACCCCAACCCTCTCCCCCAGGAGAGGGAGCCAGATAGGGAGCGCCCTCACCCCGAGCCTGTCCCCCAGGAGAGGGAGCCAGATAGGGTGCGCCCTCACCCCAACCCTCTCCCCCAGTAGAGGGAGCCAGATAGGGTGCGCCCTCACCCCAACCCTCTCCCCCAGGAGAGGGAGCCAGATAGGGAGCGCCCTCACCCCAACCCTCTCCCCCAGGAGAGGGAGCCAGATAGGGTGCGCCCTCACCCCGAGCCTGTCCCGCAGAAGAGGGATTGCGTGTGAGCAGTCTTTGCACGACGGCCTCGAGGTTCCGAAGGTCGGACTTGATCTGATTGATCTCGGCATCCGGCTCGGCGACGGCGGTGGCCATCGCGCTTGCCGTGGTCGCGTATGCCTTGGCGACAGCGGGAGCCGGCATCGCCGCGACGGGTTCGGTGACCCCGCGTTGCCCCCCCTTGCCAATGGGGGGACGGGAGGGTGCGGCGTCGTCCACGGCGGCCGTCAGCTCCACACGAGTCGCGCCGCCTATGCCCAGCACTCCCCCGGCCTTCACATACCGTGTGTTCAACACAACTGCCTCTTCGCCGAGCTCCGCGCGAGCCAGCGACAGGGCCTCCTGCATATTCGCAGCCTCGAACGTCTTAATTCGCATTGCCTGCAGTTACCACTCCTTCGCCTGGTGTTTCTAAAACCCCTGGTGTTTCGGAATGCGACTGCCGTCGACATTCCGAAGCACCGGCCGAGTCGTCCAACAACGTAACAAGCCCAATGGACTCGATGTTGACATCCGGCGCGATCTCCGCATAGGAAAGCACCGCGACGGACGGAAATGTCTGCTCGATCAGACGGCGCACGTGAAGCCGAATCCTCGGCGAGCAGAGGGCGACCGGCTCGTGCCCGCGTTGGGCGACGGCCTCAATCTGGTCGCGAATCGCTCTCAGCAATTCTTGTACCCGCCCGGGATCAAGTATCAGCCGGGAACCGAGCTCGGTCTGGCGGATGTTGTCGGTTATCATCTGCTCCACGCCCGGGTGGAACGTGAAAACGGTCAGGTTTCCGTCGGAACCTACGTAACGCCGGCAGATTGCCAGGCTGAGCCTCTGGCGGACATATTCAGTGAGTATGTCCGTGTCCTTGGTGGCGGGCGCGTAGTCTGCAAGCGCCTCCAGGATCGTGACGATGTCCTTGATCGAGACGCGCTCCCTGAGCAAGTTTTGAAGCACCTTTTGTACGTCGCCGAGGCTGAGATTGTCGGGAATGAGCTCACTCACCACCGCGGGCGCTTCCTGTTTGGCGGCATCGATGATCTCTTGCGTCTCTTGCCGCGTAAGCAGATCGGCGGCGTGGCGGCGGACGATCTCCGTCAGGTGCGTAACGAGCACGGTAGCGGGCTCGACGACCGTATAGCCTGCCACCTCGGCGAACATCTTCTGGCTTTCGGGTATCCACGTGGCGGGCAGACCAAATGCAGGCTCCATGGTATCGATACCGGTGAGCTTCTCGGTCGCACCGCCGGGGTTCATGGCGAGGTGCTGTTCGGGGAATATCTCCCCACGCGCGGTTTCGACGCCGCGGAGTTTGACCACATACTCGTTTGCACCGAGTTGAACGTTGTCCCGAACGCGAATGGCGGGGACGAGCACACCCATGTCCGTCGCAGCCTGGCGGCGGATCGCGGTGATGCGATCCAAGAGGTCGCCGCCCTGCTTGGGATCAGCCAGGGGTATGAGACCGTAGCCGATCTCGAGCGTGAGAGGATCGACCCCGATCAGGTCGGTCATCGATTCCGGCGCTTTCGGCACTTCCGCCTGCTGCTGCGCCTTGATCCTTGCCGATTCCTCCGCCTGCTTTTCGGCCTGCGACATCAGGTGAGCGACAAAGCCGGCCGTGCCTGCAGCTATCAGGAGAGGGATTTTCGGCATGCCCGGAACTACGATAATGGAACCGAGTATGACTGCCGTGACCGATATCGCCTTCGGCCTGCACAGCACCTGGCTGACGAGTTCCCAACCGAGGCTCTTCTCGCCGCCGTTCTTGGTAACCATGAGGCCGGTAGCGGTTGATACGAGCAGTGCTGGAATCTGTGTAACCAGTCCCTCGCCGACGGTCAGCAACGTGTAGGTCTGCATCGCGTCCGTGAGGCTCATTCCGCGCTGCGCCACGCCGACGGCAAATCCGCCGATGACGTTTACGATGATCATGATGATCGCTGCGATCGCGTCGCCCCGCACGAATTTGGACGCGCCGTCCATGGCGCCGTAGAAGTCGGCTTCGCGGGCGATCTCTTTGCGGCGGCGTTTGGCCTCTTCCTCGTCGATGATGCCCGCACTGAGGTCCGCGTCGATTGCCATCTGCTTGCCGGGCATCGCGTCAAGCGTGAACCTCGCCGCCACTTCGGCCACCCTGCCGGCGCCGCTCGTAATGACGACGAACTGAATGATGACGAGTATTGCGAACACGACCAGGCCGACAACGTAGTTGCCGCCAACCACGACCGAGCCGAAGGCGGAGATCACCGAGCCCGCGTCGGCGCGCAGCAGAATGAGGCGGGTGGCGGAGACGTTAATGCCAAGCCTGAAAAGCGTAGTCAGCAGCAGCATCGACGGAAACGAGCTGAACTCCAAAGGCTGGGAGGTATACATCGTGACGAGCAGGATCGATAGAGCCAGCGTGATATTGGCGCACAGGAGAAGGTCGAGCAGCCAGTCCGGCATCGGCAGGATCATCATGCCCACGACCACTACCGCCGCGGCGGCGACCATTACATCGCTGTAGCGAGCAAGAAAGCCCGAGTTGCCGCCGTCAGGTTGTGCCATACTCACACTCATTATGCAGTTCCGATTTGCGATCGACGATTTGCATTCCATCGGCTTGCGCCGAACGGTAAATCGTCAATAGTGGATGCTATGCTGCTTGCAGCCGATGACTCAGCCTGTATACGTATGCCAGTATCTCGGCCACCGCCTGATACAACTCCGCGGGTATCTCCTGGCCGATCTCCACCGACGCATACAGCGCTCGCGCCAGTTGGACGTTTTCGACGACGGGCACGCCCGCCTCGATCGCGATTTGCTTGATCCTCTGCGCAATTAGCCTGCGGCCTTTTGCAAGCACCACAGGAGCGCTGTTGACCTGGGCATCGTAGCGCAGAGCTACCGCATACTGTGTCGGGTTCGTAACCACCACGTCGGCTTTAGGCACATCGCGCATCATGCGGTGTCTGGCAAGCTCCCGCTGTTTGCCGCGGATCCTTGACTTGATCAGCGGGTCGCCCTCGGTTCTCTTGTAGTCTTCCTTGACCTCTTGTTTGGTCATGCGAAGCTGCTTTTCGAGCTGCGTGCGCTGAAACATATAGTCAAGTCCGGCTATCACGACCAGAGCCAATCCGGCTCTGAGCAAGAGTCCCCATGTAAGCTGCCCGATCACCGAACAAGTGGTGAGATAGTCTGCCCCTACGAGGCTCTCGATGTCGGCATACCTCGCGCGCAGGAACGCGTATACGATGTAGCCGACGATCACCACCTTCACAATCGACTTGAGCAGTTCGACTCCGGCCCGCACCGAGAACATTCTCGCGATGCCTGAGATCGGGTTCATCCTTTCGGCCTTAAACTGCAGCGACTTGCCGGAAAGCACCAGGCCCACCTGCAGCGCGCTGCTCGCGAACCCGACAACCGCAACCCCGATGATCAGGGGCGCGATGGCCGTGCCGGTCTCCAGCAATATCCGTACCAGGTCGGTCGATACGCCGGCTACGGTGAGGTCTCGCTTGGGGAAGTTGGTAAGGGAATGTGTCGCAAGAGCGCGGAAGCAGTTGACAAGGGAGGGACCCGACAGCTTTATCAAAATCAACGAGACAATGAGCACGAGCGCGGAGTTCAGCTCGACGCTGCGCGCAACCTGTCCTTCCTGACGGGCTTCCTGACGCCGACGCGGCGTTGGGGCTTCGGTCTTGTCCTCCAGTGCCATCGTCAACCACCTATGTAGCGCAGCAGCCGAATCAAATCGCGTTCAAGCCCGCCAAACAGCCCGGTCATCACCACGAACGCAACCGGCAGCACCGCAAACACCGCCAGCATTCCTACCGTGAGCTTCGCCGGCAGACCCACCACAAACACGTTGAGTTGGGGGACCGTGCGGGCGAGAATCCCCAGCGCTACATCCGTGAGGAATATCGCCCCAACAACCGGCGCTCCAATTTTGAGCGCCGCCATGAACAACACCACAAACAACTGCATCACGCCCGCGGTCGCGTTCGGAGCCATTGTCATCGCGCCCAGCGGCAGCACGGCGAAGCTGTCGGCAAGTCCTCGGATCATCAGATGATGACCGTTTACGGCCAAGAACAGCAGCGTGGCGCAGAGGTTGTAGAGCTGTGCGATGACGGCGTTGTGCTGCTTCATCATGGGGTCTACTACATTGGCAAATCCAAATCCGACCTGCAGGTCAACATAGGCGCCCGCCATCTGTATCGCCGCAAACATCATCGCAGCCAAGAACCCCATCACCAGTCCGACCGCGACTTCTTTTGCGATCACGAGAACGAATGTCATCATATCCAGATCCGTGGCGCGGAAATGAGCCATCGGCAGAAACACAAACGCCAGCGCACCCGCGATGCCGATCCTTACATAAGGGCTCACATTCACGTTTCCGAACACCGGGGCGACCGTGAATATACCCCCCACCCGCGCGAGGACCAGCACGAAGGTCACAGCCTGGGTTATCGTGAAGCCAAGAAGGTCCATGGTTGGAAGGTCCAAAGGCTTGGAAGGTCCGAACCGTTCCGACCTCCCAGCATTCGAACGCTATCTTGCCAGCGTTGGTATGCTCACAAGGAGCTTGGTAGTGAAAGTAATTAGGCTGCGCAGCATCCACGGACCGAAGATTACGACCGCAGCGGCAGCAGCGAGTATCTTTGGCACAAACGACAGCGTCATTTCCTGTATCTGCGTGGCGGCCTGGAACACACTCACCACCAGGCCGACCAGCAAACCGAACCCCAGCACCGGCGCGGACAGCATCAAAGCCACCGCCACCGATCTCTGCGCAAGGTCCAACACAGTGGAATCCGTCATTTCAAGTCCTCAGTTTACAGTTTGCGATTCACAGTCGACTGCCAGCGATTTGCCGCTTTCCGGTTTCAACGGCAAACCGTCTGGTCTGCCTACATAAAACTCATCGCCAACGATCTCGCAAGCAGATGCCAACCGTCGACGAGCACAAACAGCAGTATCTTGAACGGCAGGCTGATGAGAACCGGCGGCAGCATCATCATGCCCATCGACATCAGCGTCACGCTCACAACCATATCGATCACCAGAAACGGAATGAATATGACGAAGCCTATCGTAAACGCCGTCTTGAGCTCGCTTATAAGAAAAGCGGGAATGAGCACATGCATCGAGAGATCCCTGACCGTCTGAGGGCGCGGGCCGCGCGACAAAGAGACGAACAGCCCCACATCCCTGGGCCGCGTTTGCTTGAGCATGAACTCCTTGAGCGGGCCAGTGGCGTTCTGAATCGCCTGGTCAAACGACATCTGATGCTTTACGTAAGGCTGAAGGGCCGTGTCGTTGATGCGCTGAAGCACTGGCGACATCGTGAAGAACGTCAGGAACAAAGCCAACCCAATCAGCACCGTGTTCGGCGGAACCTGCGGCGAACCAAGCGCGCTGCGCGTGAACGACAGCACGATTATGATGCGCGTGAACGATGTCAGCATTATCAGCAGTGCGGGAGCAAGCGAGAGCACCGTCAGAATCAGCAGTATCTGGATGCTGCTCGACACCTGCTCCGGCCCGTTCGCCCGGCCTACGCCGATTTCGATCTTCGGCACGACGACGCCCGACTGCGCACCACAGCTTGCGGCAAGCCCAAGCACAAGCGCTGCCGCGGTCGCGATTCCTGATCCTGGCTTCGAGATTCCGAACCGAAGCAGCCGCGATACCAAGCGTATAATCAACCCGAAATCCAACCTTGAGTCATCCATCTCTCAGCTTCCTTCTCAGTCTGCCAAGCTGAATGATCTTTTCTTGCAGAAAGGCGCTCGACCCGCGGATCACCTGAGCCACACTACCGCCCGGATCGGAGCTCATCATAGACGCAAGCTGTCCGGCAAAGCCCGCCGGCTGCGAAGAGTCGGCCTCATCGGCAAGCAGTGTCGGTTGCTCGCTGTCCGTTTCCTCCGCGCCGATCTCCGCAAGCAAGCTGATTTGGTTCGGAGTGGAGCCGACGAGCAGCCTTTTCGCGCCGACCTCGATCAAATGCACGGATCGGTTCGTGCCTATATTGGCGTTTTCGATTATCTTGATCCTACGCCGGCCGCCGGCGACGGTGTTGCGAAGCCCCGTAAAGTGCTTGAGCGCGTAGATGCTGGCATAGGCCAGCCCGAGAACCACTGCCAACTTGAAAACAAAGCTGCCAAGCGTTACGAGCAGGCTCTCGTCCTTTCGATTCGCATCTTTGGCGACATCGGCATCGAGCGCGGTGTCCGATCCCTCGAGGTCACCAAGGTCCAAAGGCCGCGACTCGGCAGTTGGATTCACCGACCTAACGCGCTTTGAGCCATTGGGCTGTTCCGCGACCGCAGTCCCGCACATAAGCGTCAAGATGGCGGCCACCGCCAGCATACTCCGAATTCCGCAATTCGCATATCGCATAGCGCTACGCTGCCTGGGCACGCACCTCTTTGCCCTTTGCGTTGACGATCTCGGTAATTCGCACACCGAAATTCTCATCGATCACCACGACCTCGCCGCGTGCGATAATCTTGTTGTTGACAACCACCTCAACCGGTTCGCCGGCGTGCTTGTCGAGTTCCACCACGGAACCAGGTCCAAGCGCGAGCACGTCTCGCACCTGCATCACCGTCCTGCCCAGTTCCACGGAGACTTGCACGTTGACGTCCATTATCAGGTCAACTCCGCTGGTCTGCGTGGTCTCGGCAGGATAACCCAATTGGCCGAATTCCACTTGCCTGACAACCGGTTCGGAAGCGATCCGCACGCTCGTCTCCGTGAGCGCCGCATCGTCGACGGGCTGCCGAACGGTGTCCGCCGAATCGTCACCACTCCGGCCCGATGTTTCGTCTCCTGCACCCTGGCTGATCAGGGCCTCGGCCTCCTCTTTGGACAGAATTTCATCAGACATGAAGGTCCTCCGCTTGTTACTGCATCGCAAACTCGTTGAAGTAGACGTTCGTTACCCGTGCATCTTTGAACCGCTTGTTGCACGCAGCCATAATCTGTGCTTTGAGCGCTTCCTTGCCGCCTGGCCGAATAAGTTCGGCGAAACGCTTGCCGCTCATGATCGTGATGATCGCATCTCGAAGCGGCGCATTGGCTGCCGAATCGCCGCCCTCGCCGCCGCTCGGCTCCACCTTGCCGTGCACCTCGAGCACGACGTTCGTCTTTGCATAGCGTATTTCGTTCGTGTCGGCGAGGTTGACGATCAACTCTCCGATGGTGATCATCGTCGCAGGCCCTTCGGCAACCTTGTCCTTGGATGCCTTTGCGTGGCCTTTGGTCTTCAGCACCGCCACTCCGGCGATCGAGCACACCAGCAGCAGTACCACGATCACGATGATGATCGCGATCTTGCCGTCGTTTCTTCGAACCATCAGTAGGTCCTCCTTGTTTGGGCTGTTCGATTCGGGATTCGAGGTTTGACGTTCACCTCAAATCTCCAGTTCTTGATGTCGATGGGTCTTATACACAGGATCGGTCTTTCCTTGTCGGCCGGCGTTGTGGCAGCCGGCCGATGGATGCGCCCCGGCTTGATCTCCTTCACTGACGGTGCGTCGCGTGGCGGCGGGACTGCGGCCGCAACGACCGGACGGGTCCGGATCGGCAACGGGCTCTGCGCCAGCTCAGCGATCGGCCTTGCAACCGGGCCGGTCAGGGGCTTCACCAGCTCGACAGGCCGAGCAGAAGTCGGAGCAGGCTCCCCGGCCACAATTACGATCTCGACGCGGCGGTTCCTGCGACGGTTCTCCTCACAGGTATTCGGAAGAAACGGCCTAAGCCCCGCGTATCCAGCCGCTGAAAAGAGCCTCGGATCGAGGCCCTTGGCTTCGACAAAGTATCGGAGCACGTTCGTTGCCCTGGCTGTCGAAAGCTCCCAGTTGGTCGGGTATCCGCTCCCCGGACGGGGAGGCAAGTCGCACGTGTGCCCCTCGACGCGGATGGAGTTGCCCATCTTGTCGAGCGTCTCGGCGATCTTGTCGAGCAGGGGCATGGCCCGGCTGTTGATTTCGGCACTGCCCGCGTCGAAGAGCAGATCGTCGCTTAGCAAGGTCACCACGATGCCCCTGGAGTCCCTTGCAATCTGGGTGTTCTTCCGCAGATTGGGATCTTTTTCAATGTACGTGACCAGCGGCTTTACCACGCTCCAGTCCACCCCAAGTTTGTCGCCGGCTATTGGCGATGGCTTCGGAGAAAACGCTCCCGTCTCCCCCAGAACCGACTTGCCCTGGCCCTGGATTATCCCACCGAATCCGCTCCTTATGGATATGGCAGCCGCTCTGAACTTAGCCATGTTGAGCACCGACATCGAATACATCATAATGAAGAACGCCATCAGCAGCGTTATCATGTCGGCGTATGTGAGCAGCCAGCGCTCGGCGTTATCGTGACCCTCATGTCCTTTCTTTTTTCTCATAATGCAAAGTTCTAAGTTCAGAGTTCCAGGTGCCCCGCGGCGAGGCCACGAGCGGCATGCGACGCTGCCAGGCTGGAGTGCCCACTCTGCACCTAGAACTTGGAACTCAACACTGCTATGCCGCCATTGCCTGCTCGCGTCCGCCTTCGGATCGAGATTGCTCAACGGTCTCTCTGAGCTTGGGCGGGAGGAATGCCATCATTCGCGTCTCGACTACTCGCGCGTTGTCACCGGCCTGGATGGAAAGCACTCCCTCGATTATCATCTCCCGACAGACGACCTCCTCTGCGGTGTTGGCCCTGAGCTTGGAAGCGATGGGAAGATAAACCAGGTTGGCCAGTGAAACGCCGTAGAGCGTCGCGATGAATGCCGACGCGATCGCGTGCCCCATCTTGCCGGGTTCGCTGAGCCTGGCAAGCATGTTTATCAGGCCCATGACCGTCCCGATGATCCCCAGCGTCGGGGAGAACCCCCCAAGGGAGGTGAAGACGGTCTCGCCCAGCTTATGCCGTTCCTGCATACCGACGACTTCGGTCTCCAGTATCTCACGCACCATCACGGATGGGGTACCGTCAACGATGAGCATGATGCCCTTGCGCAGGAAGTCGTTGTCCACTTCCTGAGAAGCCGCCTCCAACGAGAGGATGCCTTCCTTTCGGGCTTTGCGCGCAAACTCGACCATGGTCTGGATGATGGCGACGGGATCCGTTTGAGCGCTTTTGATCGCGCTTCTCACGACCAGCGGAATGGATGCCAGCGTCTTTGCGGAGGTTCCGGTTACGGTGGCCCCTATCGTGCCGAAAACGACGAGCACGAACGCCGGTATATTGACCAGTTCCTTTATGCTTCCGCCCTCCAGCAGCAGGGAAGCAAACAGGGCTCCCCATGCCAGAACCAGGCCAAGTATCGTCGCTATGTCCATACTACTCCTCGATGTCCGACGTGCGATCTTGCGCGTTCGAACCGCGAACCGCGAGCTTCAAGCCTCGAGTGCCCGCTATCTGCCGCCGAAACGTGATGACCTTGCTGATAACGTCCTCGACGGACTCCTTGACCATCACCTTCTTGCCTGTCGTAAGCGAGATCAAGGTGTCCGGCGTTCGCTCGATGGACTCAATCATGTCCGAGTTCACGACTATATCAGCATCATTGTAGAGTGTGAGCCGTATCATTTTGGATTTTGGACTTCGGATTTAGGATTTGGATCGTGCACGCAGTGCGGCATCGGCGCCGTCCAGGGCAGAATCCAAAATCCTAAATCCTACATCCTAGGCGTCCTATCTCTTCATCGTTACGAGGTCCTGAAGAATCTCGTCCGACGCGGTGATGATGCGCGAGTTCGCCTGAAATCCTCGCTGAGCGATGATCATACTCGCAAACTCCTGGGCCAGGTCAACGTTGGACGACTCCAGGAAGCCGGAGGAGATCAACCCCCTACCCCCGAGACCGGCCGCACCGAGCTGGGCGGAGCCGGAGTTGGGCGTCTCGGTCAGCATGTTGTTGCCCCGTTTCGAAAGCCCTGCGGGGTTCGTGAACTGCGCAATCGCTATTTGCGCCAGGGCGCGAGTGGAGCCGTTGGTGAACGTGCCGGTGATAATTCCGTCCCGGCCAATCGTGTACGACTCCAGTGTGCCCAGAGCCAGGCCGTCGTTGTGCCGCTGGCTGATGGTGTAGTCGCCCGAAATCGAGCTTATACCGCCGGTGTTCAGCTTGATGACAAGCGGCACAACGGAACCGTTGGGCACCGCGAATGTCAGTGCAAGGTCGATGCTCGCAACCTTGCTGTGGCCGTTGGAATCGAAGTTCATCGCACCCGACGCCACCGGATCGGTCGCGGATACGTCGGGACAACCGACCTCGTAGTTCCATATCGGCTCGTGGGTGACCGGGTCGTTGCTTGCCTTGGTGAACTTGATCGTCAGCTTGTGCAAGACACCGAGCGAGTCGTAGACCTGGCTCTCAATGGTTCGAGTATCGCCGATTGATGCACTGTTGTTGAGGTTGCCGCCGATGTCCACCTCGCTTGTGGCGCGAGCCGTGGAGAGAAGACCTACGGGTATGTTGATTCCCGTAACCTGGCCGGAGGAGTCCAGTGCGCCCGTCATCGAGTCGGCCTGCCAACCCAATACCTTGAGCCCTGTGGAGCTGGAGACGAGGTTGTTGCTCGCGTCCAGGCTGAACGCGCCGTCCCGCGAGTATACCGTTGATACGCCGTCGCTGAGAACGAAGTAGCCTCCGCCTTCGATCATCAGGTCGGTTTGTCTGCCGGTGGATGTCGGCGAACCTCCCATCATGTTGTTGTCTATCGCGCCGACGACCACGCCCAGTCCGAGCTGGATGGGGTTGGTGCCGCCACGTGATTCGGACGGGCTGGTTGCGCCGGCCAGCGTCTGCGAAAGCGCTTCCTTGAACGTCACGCGTCCCGCCTTATAGGCGACGGTGTTGACGTTAGCTATGTTGTTTCCTATGACATCCAGGCTCGACTTGAATGCCTTCAGTCCTGCGATGCCGCTGTACATTGCCTGTATCATTTTCTCTTTGACCCTTTCAGCCGCCTCGATCGATCAGCGGCTACGCACCTCCCGTGCGGGTCCGGTGCGGTTCGACTTTTTGGATTTAGATTATCACGGCGCTGTCGATATTGGTGAAGACGCCCTCTTTCGCGCTTGCCGCGTCAAGGGCCGTGATTACCACACGGTTCCTGGCGCTCACAAGCAGCGCCAGATCGTCCATCAACACCAGCGACTTATCAGCGCCCTTGCTCTGAATTCGATCGACTGCCGCTTCGAGCCTCGCGCGGTCGTTCGCCGATAGCTCGACGTTGCGGTCGGCGAGCCTCTTTGCGGCGTGAGCGGACATTCTGACTTCGGTTTGCTTAGCAACCTCAGTTCGCAGGGTACCTGCGAAACCGTCTTGACCTTGTCGAAGAATGCCGCCGACCGGTTTGCGCTGGGTGCTTCTTGTCTGCCCTACTCCAACGCCCGGTATTGAGTTGTTCAGTCGGACGGGGGTCACACTTACCCCTCCTTTCGGCATCAGCCCGCCTGGCAGCAATTTTCGTGCCCGGCGGAACCGCGTCACAGTCCTGGGAGATTTGCCCCACCGTGCCGGGGAAACTCCCCACGGCCCTAGTAGACCGTCACGACGTCGGAAAGGTCAATGATCAGCTTGCCGATATTGAGCTTTGGCTGACCACCCACGAACGTCACCTTGTCAACGACTCCTCTGACGGGAGTATCACTGTTGGGATCGGCGTATTCAACCGTCCTGCCGATCAGAGCGAAGGCCTGGGTAGCCTGTCCGCTCTTGTCGAGACTTTCGAACCCGGCGTTGAGCAACTGCATCTGTTCGAGCGCCGAGAACTGCGCAAGCTGTGCGATGAAGTCCTTGTCGTCCATCGGGTTCATCGGGTCCTGGTTCCGAAGCTCCGTGACGAGCAACTTCAGAAACGCCGTCTTGTCCAGCGTCTTGTTCGCTACATCCGCTACGTTGGTCGATGCCGACGTTGAGTTCGTAACCGAGCTAACGCTCATTGTCCTTTCTCACCTCCTTATGCCAGCCAGCTGTAGCCGGCTTGGCCGGACGTTATCCAACCGGACTCAGCAGCAGCCACACTCTCCATTGGGGCTTGCCGCTGCCCGACTGCGGCACGGTTGGCGCCGTTGGCGTCGGGCTGCGCCTGCTGATGTTGATGCGTGCTGCCCGCAAACGCGCTGAATGAACTGCCGACGGAGACGGAGACCGAGTCCATTTGCAGACCCGCCCTTGCAAGCGAATCCATCAGCAGAGGCATGTGCGCCTCCAGAAGCCCGCGAACCTGGCTGCTTTCGGCCCGAATGTGCGCGGTCATTGGGCCAACTGCATCGTCCACCGCGATCCGGCTGACCTGCACGCGCAGGGTCCCAAGTTCGGGCGGGTTCAACTTGACCACGATGTCGCTGCGCTCGCCTGCACGATGAAGGCTGATGCCGCGGACAACTTGATCGATGATCCGTGTTTGCACACCGTCCGTAGGCTCAGGGCGCACAGCACGCGCAGCCGCTTCCGGGTACTGCACGCTCAACCGCTGCCCCATCGCCACAGTCTGCAGGCTCGGCAGTTGCCGATCCGGCACTTCCCCCAAAGCCGAAGTACGGTCGTTCTTTGCAACCGTACGCCGTAGGGCCGGCTCCGAAGCCCATCGTGCCACCGAATGATCACCTACGTCGACAGCCGGCCATGACGGGGCCCATGCCTTAGAGCCGGCATGCGCGGAGCGTCCTTGCACCGGATCGGAACGGCCTTGGGTTGCCGCAGGACGGTCTTCGACCGCTGCCGGATCAACTTCCACGGCTCCACGATCGGTTTCGGCGCGTCCGGCATGACCGTGCAGCGGCCAGGAACGAACCTCGACGAACCCGGGATGGCGCTGCGGGTCGAACTGCAAACGGACAGTCGGCGTCTCTGCCGACATCGGGCCGAGCGCCGCAGTCGCAGGACGCGTCCTAATAGGCCGAACCTCCGCCGACTCGTTCGATCTCACCGGCTGATCCGTCGCCTGCTGCAGCATCTCAACAGGTGTGCGCGACCGTTCCAACGGATGATTTGCAGTCAGCGCATCGCGCACATCCGTCGTATGCTCCGTCGTCACGAAGACCGCGTCTGAGAGCACTCCCGCTTCCGACTTAGCGGCCGGGACGCGCTTCGCATCGCCGGCAGTGCCGTTTGTCTGCGGCGAAGGCGCTTCGTTGAGGCTGCGTGTCGAGTCCGCATACGGTACTGCGCCGTCGCTGCCAACGACGTCGGATTGCAGCGCTGCCGGCTCGCCGTGCTGTATTGCAGCACCCGCCTCAGTCGGCGCGCCTGGACGTTCCGCTGCCGGCATCGTCCGAACGAACCGCTCCCCCACAGAGAGCGTATCTATCGCCGCAACATCTGCGCCGGGGCCGCCATCGACGGCATCCGACGATTTTTCAGCCGTCGTCGCCACGTCGGTCTGAGCCGACATCGCAACTGCGACTTGAACGGCTCCGACCAGCTCCATAAGCGCTGCCTGCGACACTTCCAGCTCCGGACGAGATTCGTCGCGAACCGGTTTGGCCGCAGTTTCTTCACCGCCGCCCATCAGGACGTCCAGCGCTTCTGTAAAGGCCGGTCCGAGCCAGGGTGACTGCGTCGCAGCCGCGCTCGGCCCTTGCATCGGCACCTGCTGCGTAGGCGGGCAGGGTAATGTCTGTATCATGCGTTCACCTCCTTTCTTTTGTGTGTCGGAGGTCCGAGCATCAAACCGTCAAACCCGGACCTCATTCCTGCGTCGATGCATAAGCATCGCGAAGTGAGAGCACTTTTGCCACGTAGTTTCGAGTTTCGCGGAAGGGCGGGACTCCGTTGTAGCGTGCGACCGTGCCCGGGCCGGCGTTATAGGCGGCCAGAGCGAGGTTTACGTCTCCGTAACGATCGAGCTGCTGCCTGAGATAACGGGTGCCGGCGTCGATGTTCTGCGCGGGGTCGAACGGATCACTTACGCCCAACGCAGCGGCCGTGCCGGGCATCAACTGCATTAGGCCCTGCGCGCCCGCTGATGAGCGCGCGTTCGAATTGAACCCGCTTTCCGCCTGAATCACAGCCTTGATCAGCGCCGCGTCAACGCCGTACTTGTCCGCCGCCTGCCGAATCAGCCCATCGTAGTCTGAATTGGATGCCGCCGGAGACGCACCGCACTTCTTCGCAGCCTCCAGCAGGTATGCAGGAAAAAACGGCCTGACCTGTCCGCCGGAGCCGGGCGCAGCCATGGCGGAGGATCGAGCTTCGAACGTCGAATGTCGAACCTCGAATCGCTCCTTTATTTCTTGAATTCGGGCCAGGACTGCTGAGAGTCCCGATTCAGCCAAAGGATCCGGCATCTACGTTGCCCTCGCGTGTTTCAGCGACGCCATTTCGTCGAGCATGCTCTGCTCGGCGCGAGCGATCGCCAAAATATAATCCCGCTGCTGCTTGTCGCGCAGCGCCTCGATCACTTTGCGGGCTTTCATCGCCTCCAAGACCTCAGCCCTCTTGGCCTCCAGCCGTTCGCGAACGGCATCGACCGTCAGATGTTGCACCTTTATGTCATCGCGCAGTGCCTGCGCATATTCGTCCATTTGCAGCTCAACGGCCGCGTTTCTCCGTTCGAGCTTCGCGCGCCGAGCCTGCAACTCCGCTCTTCGAGACTCCAGCTCGGCGAGCCGATTGAGCTCTTTCGCCTCCTCGCGAATGATCTCTGCCAGCTCGACCTGCAGAACGTCTTCTCTGCGTCTGCGCTGATCAAGCAGCGTCTGCAGCTTGAATCGGAATGTCTTCATCCTGATGCCCGAAGATCGCGCCGAGCGCGGCGCTGGCGCTGTCGAAGTCCGATGGTTCGTCGGTGTCCTGTCGCAAGAAGGCGTTCACCTGGTCGATCTTGCTCAGCGCGAAGTCTATTCTCGGATTGCTCCCGTGGGCGTAAGCGCCGATATTGATAAGGTCTTCGGCGGCCTTGTAGGTTGCGAGCACGTCGCGCATTGCGCCCGCGTTGGCCCGGTGCTCGCGGCTCGTTATCTCCGGCATAAGTCTGCTGACGCTTGAGAGAACGTCGATTGCCGGATAATGATTTCGTGCGACAAGTTCGCGGCTGAGCACTATGTGGCCGTCCAAGATGCCGCGCACGGTGTCTGCAACGGGCTCGTTCATGTCGTCGCCCTCGACGAGAACCGTATAAAGCCCTGTAATGGAGCCGGCCGTCGAGGTTCCGGACCGTTCGAGCAACTGCGGTAGAATCGCGAACACGGATGGCGTGTAGCCGCGCGTGGTCGGCGGTTCGCCCGACGCAAGTCCGATCTCGCGTTGGGCCCATGCGACCCTTGTGACCGAGTCCATCATCAGAAGCACGTCCAGACCCTTATCGCGAAAGAATTCCGCGATGGCAGTCGCCACCTGCGCCCCGCGCAACCGGGCCACGGGAACCTGATCGGATGTAGCCACGACAACAACCGACCGTGCAAGTCCCTCCTCGCCAAGGTCCTTTTCCAGAAAGTCCCTCACCTCTCGGCCACGTTCACCGACCAGTCCGATGACGTTGACGTCGGCGGAAGTATTGCGCGCCATCATGCCAAGCAGGGTGCTCTTACCGACACCGCTGCCCGCAAATATGCCGATCCTCTGCCCCTTGCCTATCGTCAATAGACCGTCGATGGCCCTCACGCCCAGGGACAGCCTCTCGGTAATCCGTCTCCGAGCGAGGGGGTGCGGAGGCACGCGGGCGGCGCTGACCTCGGCTTCGGGCTCGACAGGCCCTTTGCCATCAATCGGATTGCCGAGTCCGTCGAGCACTCGGCCCATCAGCGACTCACCGACCGGCACACGAAGTCCGGATCCGGTAGCGATCACCTGGCAGCCGGGCCGGATGTCCGAAACCGGGCCGAACGGCATCAGCAGCGCCCTGGATTCGCGGAAGCCAACCGCTTCAGCGAGTATGTCTTCCTTTGTGCGACCGCGTTCTATTCGGCAGAGCTCGCCGATACCGCAGGCAGGGCCGTTGGCCTCCACCAGCACACCTACAACCTGCACGACACGGCCGTTGACTCGCACCGTGTCGGTTCGGCTTACCGCCTCACGGTATTTGGTCAGATCCAGCATCGGACCGCGAACTCCCGCCATCAAATCTTGATGCAAACGTCTCCATAAGCTTTCTGCGAATCTGATCGATCTGGGTCTCTATCCGGGCGTCGAAATCGCCCGATATTGACTCCACGACGCAGCCGCCGGCCGACACCCGCCTGTCGTCCACGACGTTGATGCCGCGGATTCCCTCCGCGGAAGCAAGCAGTTCGTCACGCATCGTCCTGATGAAAGCGACCTCCTGCGGGTTAACCCTGGCGGTCACCTCATCGCGGTCGCGAACGCGCCTCAGGCAAGACTTCAGCGCGCGGGCGACGACCCGGGGATCCGTCTTGATCTCGTGCCTGATTATCTTCTCGGCAACTTCCACGCAGAGCATTAGCAACTGCTCTTCGACTGTCTCCACCAGCGCCGCTCGTTCTGCAGCTTCATCCGCAATTGCCGTGTCGAGTCGATCCAGCAGCTCCTGGGAACGGCGCGCCGCTTCCTCAACCCCAGCCCTGTAGCCGTCGGCATATGCCTGGTCAAGCAGCGCCTTGGCCTCCGATTGCGCAGTGCGGATTATGATCTCAACCTGCTGCTTGGCGCGAATGACTACGTCCTGTACGTCGGATTCGGCCTTGCCGAGTTCGTCGAGCACTTCGCTGGGATTGAGCACTAGCGGAGCAGGTGCAGCGCGCCTGGCAACCTGCGTGGACTTCAGGACCCTATTCAACCGACGACTCCTCCTCGGCCTTGGATCCTCTGCGAACGGCTGGTCCGGCAGCGTCCGTATCGACAAATGCGCGCATTACGGCCGCCAACACCCTCTGCTGTGCGATCTCAATCTCGCGGATTTTGATCTGAGCGGTCTTCTCCAGCCGTTCACGAAGCAATGCGGCGGTGGTGGGCGATACATTGCGCAGGACTGCCGCTTTGAGATCATCACTCGCGACCCTCAGCGCCAGACAGAGATCATCGAGGTCAACCCCACCCAACAGTGCGCGGGTGCGCCAGTCCGGCAGGCGCGATAGCTCCTCGAGTGAGTGCAGCGGCGTGGGCTTCAACGAGCGCGAGCCGGAATGCGGCTTTAGCGCGGCGAGCACCGATTCGCGTGCTCTGGACGTTGCCTCCCCGAGCGCGCTTAGGATCGACAGGGTGTCGCCAGGCCGCGGCGCGCTCTTTGTATCCGCCGCGCGCTTGCGCAGTGTCTCGGCGATGGTTTGCACAACGTCATCGGGCGCCCGGCTGCCCTCCGCGAGACTTCGAGCAACCCGGTCCCTTGTCTTTTCGTCGAGACGCCCCATTACGTCAGCCACGAGACCGGGCGATAGGTGCGACAGAACAACCGCCATCGTGCGTGGCCGCTCGTCCGCGAGCAGCCGTATTATCTCATCCGGTTCGCGTCTATCCAGCCACGCAAAAGGGGATTCCACCGCTCCCCCTCCGCTCCCGCCTTGCAAGGAAACATGAAGCGAAGACCCGGAACGGATGATCTCGCGCACCTCCTCGAGAACCCGGTTGCGTGCTGCCGAATCGAGCGCGGATAGTTTTCGCACGGAGCGCATCTTGATCATCTGCGCGTCGAGTATATCCCGCTCCTCGGGACTGAGCCTGCTCATCACCTGCTGCAACGCATCCGGCCCCAGCGACATCAGCAGGACAGACGCCTTCTCAAGGCCGCTCATTTGTTCTTGCGTTCTCATAGAGCGTCTCCCACTCGAAGTTCAGAGCATAAAGGGAGGTGCAGAGGTTTGGAATGTTCCAACTCTCCAATCTTCCAACTACTGCTCCGACATCCACGACCGCACCAGCCGCGCGAGTTCCTCGGGGCTGGACTGAACGATCTCAGGCGGCAGTTCACTGGACTGCGACTCCCCCGATTGTCTTATCTGCTGTTCGGCCTGATGCTGAGCCGCAGACGAACCCGACTGAGCGGTTGAGACCGTGGTCTCCGCCTCCCGGACGGCTCCGCCCGCCATCGGCGTGGAAGGCGCCTGCACCTTGATGCCTGAGACGATCGATCTCAGCACCGCCAGAAAACCCAGCAGCAAAACGACGGCTCCAGCGTTCTTGGCTACGGTTGCAATCAACTCGTTCCTGGCCGCCGCGGCCATCTCTTTGTCGATCTGTTTTTGTGTGGTCTTGTCGAACGCGACGGCCTGAACAGTCACCGTATCGCGGCCCGGTTTGACACCCGCGGCTGCAGTCACCGCATCACGAATGCTCGGTATCTGCGAACTCGGCACTGACTTGTCCACCAACACCGCCACCGACAGCCTCGTGACCTGGCCGGGCGCGCTTACCCTCTCCTCGATTTTGCGGCTGACCTGATACTGCGCGGTGGTGGTGGCGCGATTGTACCTGTCCCCGCCCGAGGAGGCAGTCCTAGCGGCACCGCCGCCCAGAATCGAAGGGGCTGCGCTGCCGGTGTAGGTTTCGGTCAAGGTTTCCTGCGAGCTCAACACCCCGGTCTGACCGGCTGCGGCCGTCTGGCCGGACGCCGCAGTACCGCCGGCGGGCTCGTACGTCTCCGCCTTCGTCTGTTTCTGGTCGAAGTCCATCTCCGCACTCACCCGGACAACCGCCTTGTCCGGCCCAACGATCCTGGTGAGCATACTCTGGAGGTTTGCAGTGATCTCGTTCTCATACTGCCTCTTCAACTTGAGCTGGTTTGCGCTCAACGCCCCCGTTGTTCCGCCGGTTCCGGACGAGAGCACGTTACCGTCCTGATCGACAACGTCCACGTTCTCCGGCTTCAGCCCCTCAACGGCGGAGGAGACAAGATGAACTACCCCTGCCACCTGCTCGTCGGTAAGAGGCATGCCGCGGCGGAGCTTCAGAGCGACCGAGGCCTTCGCCGGCTCCTGCTCGCTGGCGAACACAGTTTCCTGCGGAATCGATACGTGTACGCGGGCACTCATGACAGGCCGAAGCTGACATATCGTTCGAGTCAGCTCACCCTGAATCGCCCGCTGATAGTTCATTTTCTGCGTGAACTCGGTCATGCCGAAGTTGGTCTTGTCGAACAGCTCGAAACCGACGTTGCCTCCCTGCGGGAGCCCCTGGGTGGCCATCTTCAGACGTAAGTCGTAGACCTTGTCCGCGGGAACTTCGATCGTCCCGCCGTCACCGGATAGCTGATACGGCACCTTCTCCTCGTTAAGCTTCTGAGCGATAGCGCCCGCATCTTCCGACGCAAGCCCCGAAAACAACACCGCCATCCTAGGCTTCGATGCGATCAGGGCGGCAAGCGTGCCGACGACTACGGCAAGCCCGACAAACGCCGCCACCATCGCCCGCTGCGCGCTGCTCAGATCGTTCCAGAGTCTGCCGATGGCCGCAAACGGCCCAAGTTTCATTAGCTGATCCATAGCGTCCTCGACTGCGAGTCAAAGGTTCAAAGTCAAGATTTACTGGCCATCCCGACTTTCGACTTTGGACTTTCGACTTATACTTGCATCCTCATGATCTCTTGATAAGCCTCGATGACTTTGTTGCGCACCTGAATGGTGAAATCCAGCGCCAGCTTGGCTTTTTGCATCGCAATCATTGCCTTGTGGACGTCCTCGACATCGCCTGAGGCAAGGTTGACGGCGAGCTTGTCGGCCTCGTCGGACAGGTTGTTTACCTCGCTGACCGCCTTCTTAATGGCCTCCGTAAACGTGGCGGAGGGATCGCTGCCCACGCTCGAAGCCGACCCAAGCACGTCCCGGACACCTTCCTGGCCGTCATTCGACACTACTTCCTTGACGGATGCTATCGGCCTTGCGGCCGCGTTGAAATCGACCGGTGGTATTCTCATCTGCGTGCTCCTACGCCTTTCCGATCTCGATGCCCGCAGCAATCATCGACTTGGCAGCGTTCAGGGCGGTTACATTCGCTTCGTAAGCTCGCGTGGCGGAGATCATGTCCACCATCTCCTGGACAACGTTGATGTTGGGCTTCTTTACCATGCCGTCGGCGTCGGCGTCGGGGTGGCCGGGGTCGTAAACGGTAATGAAGTCGGTCGGATCGGTGGTGATGCTGTCGATCGCGACGCCCGCCGGCACTGATCTGTTCCCCGTTGTCTGCTCAAACACCGTCTTGAAGCTGACCCGCTGCCTGCGATAAGGCCCCCCTTCAGGCGTGCGCGTACTGTCGGCGTTGGCGATGTTGTTGGCGATGACGTCCATGCGGGTGCGTTGGGCGGAAATCCCCGACGCGCTTATGTCAAATGAGGAAAAACTTCCCACTTACTTGCCCTCCTTGATCGCATTGCGCAGCATCGCGATCTTGTCCTCAAGAAGTGTCGCGGCGGCCTTGTATTTGAGGGACACTTTGGCAAGGTCGGCGATCTCGGCGTCGATGTTGACGTTGTTGCCGTCGGGTCTCGAGGGGCTGACCGAATCCGTGAGCAATCGGGGCGCGAGGCCGCGAAGCCCCTCGCGGACGTCGTGACCGCCCTTGCGCTCCAGAACGTGCCTCAGCTCTTCCTCAAACGAGACGTATTGGCGTTTGTAACCCGGCGTCTCGACGTTGGCTATGTTGTTCGCAATTGCCTTCTGCCGGGCAGCCTGAGCGTCCAGCGTTTTCGATAGCACGGTTGACGCGATGTCGCTGAAGAACTCTGATGTCACGAGAGTCCTCCTTTCTGTCGCGCCGCTTAACAGCAATTACCGTGCCAGGAGGGACAGAGTGGGCGGAAAACGGAAGTCACGAGCCACAAGTGAGGGGCTGCTGATCACACTGCGCACTGCCAAATTCCTAACTCGTGTTTCGCAGTTCGCAGTTGTCAGATGCGTGCGTTGGCGAGCTTGATCTTGCGCCGCGTATTGAGGCTGCGCAGCATATAAAAAACCAGCAGAGTCAGTATCGCATTACTGATGCACTCGCCTATCACCTTGCGAAATGCGATTCCGATCTCTGGGCGGGGATTGAAAAGCAGGAAAAGCGCCTCGCATACAATCGTCAGCCACACAGCCGACAGCACCGGTACCAGGGGGTTCTCGCTGAAAAGACGGGTGGTGACAAGACCGGCCAGAAAACCCGTTATCGTGCGTGTGACAATGAAGCTCCCGAGGCTGAAGCCGACAAGCGACCCGTGCAGCAATCCGGCGACGAAGCCCAAGCCCGCACCGAACTCGGGATCGGCCGCAAGCGCGTAGGAAACGAGCACGACCAGCACCACATCCGGCTTCGCCCCGAAAACAGATACGGCAGACGGCAGATTACCCTGAAGCCCTGCCGCTGCGATCAGTGCTACCACGGGCCAGAAATACCTCATCGCGGCACACCCTGTCCCGATTTGACCACGAAAACCTGCTCGATTTGATCCATCCGAATGCTCGGACGAACCAGCGCCTTGGCGCTGCCCATTACCTCGCTTCGCACGACTTTGACAACCCGTCCGACGACCAATCCCTTCGGGATCACCTGTCCCATTCCCGATGAGACAACAACATCGCCGGCCTTGACATCGGCGTCCCGCGGCAGGTAGGACAGCAGAAGGTAGTCGCCCGCCTGCCCTTGCAAAATCCCACTGCTGCGGGAGCGCTGCACCATCGCGCCGATCGCGCTGTTTGCGTCGGTAAGCGCTACGAAGCGCGAGGAGAACGCGTCGGTGTCGAGTATTTGGCCGACCAGCCGCCAGTCCGGCGTTATGACCGCCCATCCCTTGCGAATGCCGGCGCGGCTGCCTTTATCGATAGTGGCGGTATCGAACCAGGTGCTTTCGGCCCGCGAGATCACTTCCGAGGCGACCATTTCGATGCGGCTCGATTGCTTTAGCCCAAGCGCCGTCCGCAGCCTTTCGTTTTCCTGCGCGGCCTCCGTCAAAACGGCATTCTGCCTGCGCAGGCGAACGACCTCCCTGCGCAGGTCCGCGTTCTCCCTGAGCAGCAGGCGACGCGGTCGCGCAACGCGCACGGCCGTGTTCGCCGCCACGCCGACAAGATGAAAGACCGTTGCGCTCGGTCTGAGCACAAGAGAGGCAGCGTCGCTCACAACAAACGCAGAGCCGCGGTCGAGTGCATGGTTGTGCCCGGCGCCGATGCCGACCCCGAGAGCGATCAAAACGAGCAGAGTAAGAACAGCCTTCTCGCGAAGAATGCTGAGCATACCTAATTCTGGCGGAACTGGCGAACCGACTGGCCCAGCAGGGCCTTTTTGAGAGCGGGATTCGTTTCGGACTCGTCGAGCGCCTTTGCGGTCCCCATAACCACGCAGCTCAGCGGATCGGGCGCAACGTGGACCGGCATCGCGGTCTCGGCCGTCAGCAGCGAGTCCAGCCCCCTGAGCAGAGCCCCGCCGCCGGCAAGCACGATGCCGCGTTCCATGATATCGGATGCGAGTTCAGGGGGCGTCTGCTCGAGAGTGAGTTTCACCGCCTCCACAATCTCAAAGACCGGCTCGCGAATCGCCTCACGAATCTCTTGGCTGGTAACCGTGGCACTGCGCGGAAGCCCGGATACGAGATCCCTGCCGCGAACCTCCATCGTCATCTCCTCCGGCAGCTCGTAAGCAGACCCGATCTCGATCTTGACCTCCTCTGCCGTGCGAGGACCGATCAGCAAGTTGAACTGCTTGCGCACGAAGTTGATTATGGCCTCGTCGATCTCATCGCCTGCGATCCGAATCGACCGGCTGGTGACTATTCCTCCAAGCGATATGACCGCAACCTCGCTGGTGCCGCCGCCGATGTCTACGATCATGCTCCCGGTCGGCTCGCTGACCGGCAGACCCGCGCCGATCGCTGCGGCAAACGGTTCCTCCAATGTGTATGCTTCCGCCGCGCCGGCCTTGATCGCGGCCTCCTTGACCGCCCGCCATTCGACCTCCGTCACACCAGACGGAATACCCACGACAACGGTCGGCTGGATCAGCCCGTTATGCCTATGGACCTTGCGGATGAACCCGCGGAGCATGGCTTCGGTCTGATCGAAATCGGCGATGACTCCGTCCTTAAGCGGTCGGATGGCAACAATGCTGCCGGGCGTCCGGCCGAGCATACGCTTGGCCTCTTCGCCTACTGCAAGCACCTTTCTGGACTCGCTGTCCAGCGCGATCACGCTCGGCTCGCGCAGCAGAATGCCGCGCCCGCGAACGTGCACCAGCGTATTCGCCGTCCCCAGGTCTATACCTATCGCCCTGGAGAACTTGCTAAAGAGCTTGGATATAATTCCCATAGCCGTTTCAGGTCTGCTGTCTCCGAGCACTCATGATACCACAAATGCAGGGGCTGTATCGAGCAGTTTTTTCGCCTGCCGCCGCACCCTACTTTCAGTTCTCAGCCTTGCGCCGTCCGCTCTTGACCGCCAGCGCCTTCGCATAGACAACACGCCTGGGCAGCTTGAACTCCACCACGCATTGGCGCACCGCGTCGCGCTCGGACAGTCCGGAAGCGGCAAGCTCGCGCAGACGAGATTCCAGCGCAGCTTCAACGGCTTGGGACTCGGTCTGCATACCCCGGACGTCGCCAACCGCACCTTCCAGCACGATGACGATCTCCCCGCGGGTCTTGTGCGAGAAGTGCTCGATTGCCTCGCTGACCGTACCCCTGAATACCTCTTCAAAGACCTTCGTGGCCTCGCGAATGACCGCAATGCGCCTGTCGCCAAGCTCTGCATGAATCGCTTGAAGGGTCCGGCTCAGCCTCAACGGCGATTCGTATAGGACTATAGTCCGTGTTTCACCTGCGATACTGCGGAAATAGGCGCGACGCTCGGTTTCTTTGCGAGGGGGGAAACCGTCGAACACGAAATGCGCGGTGGGCAGCCCCGATACGACAAGAGCGGGCACGAATGCCGTCGGTCCCGGCACGCTTTCAACGCGTATGCCGTTGGCTATGCACAACCCTATAAGCTCGTGGCCGGGATCGGAGATGCCCGGCGTACCCGCGTCCGAGACAAGCGCGACATTCTTGCCCTGCTTCAGCACCTCCACTATCTGCTCCGCTCGCCTGCCCTTGCTGTGCTGGTGGTAGGCGGTCATGGGGGTATGGATTTCGTAGTGACTGAGCAGTTTGCGTGTGACGCGCGTATCCTCGGCGGCAATCAGATCGACCTCGCGGAGCACGCGCAGCGCCCGCAGCGTTATATCCTCAAGGTTGCCTATCGGGGTGGCGACTATGAACAGCGTTCCGCACACGGCATTACGCTGCGGAGGAGCCGCTGTGGGCTCCCCCGGATCGTCTGCACACTGTTTCGGGTTTTTGCCTGTGGACAATTCCAAGCCTGTCGCTTCGTGTCGATCTCGCTATGTGCCCCTACGCATTGCGGGCCCCAAATGCCGAAACAGCAAGCGTCTGTTGCCCGCCGACTATGGGCCGACAGGCGCGGGACGCGGGGCCGGCATGGGCGCGCCGCCGGACTTGGCCCTTTCGGCCTCGATCGCCTTGCGCTTCGCTTCGAAGTCCGCCATCCACTGCTTCTCTTTAGCAACGAGATCCGGTCGTCCGATCTGCTTGAACTTGTCAATCAACTGAACGTGCGGGCCGGGATCGAGTCGAGCGAAATCACTGGCTTTGACGTACTGCTTGACGGCCGCTTCCTTCGCCTCGGCAGCCTTGTCGGGCTTCTTGGCCGCCTGGTACTCCTTGCTGGACTGCAGCAGCAGATCCCCGAACATAATTCTCAGATCGGCACCATCCGCTCTGGAATCCGGGCTCTCTAGGAGATGCGCAAGCTGCGCAAGGGCCTGCTTGGAATCACCCGTTTGGACGAGCACCATAGCCAGCATCGTCGTGGCATAGCGGTTGTTGGGATTCTGCGCGATAGCCTTTTCGAACGAGGCCTTGGCCCGGCCAAGCGCTGCCTTGACCTGAGCAGGATTAGTCACGGATTGGCCCAGTTGAACGAGCTCCCAATAGCCCCTGCACTCAGGATCTTTGACATCGATTGCGAGCCTCTTTCGAACCTGTTGTTCGACGTTGAGAGTCTCAGCCCATACTCTGACGGCCTCGATCTCCGCCTTCCGCTGATCCTGCGCCTTCTTGTCCGACTTAGCCGGCGGCTTCGAGGTCACGCTTTCGACCTTGAGTATGTAGACCGCCTGGTCGGTCTCCATCGGCGTACCGACTTCACCGGGCTTGAGTTTCGAAACCTGGTTCCAGATGTCAAGCGACGACTTCACTATCGGCGCGTACTGCGCGCCGCCTCTCATCGTCATCATCCATGCCCCAAGCACGCGATCAAACGATATAGTGCGGGGGCCGGCCTTGCCCTTATCCTCCGAGTACTCCTTTGCAAGGGCCGCGAAGTCACCGCCCGCTCGCGCTTTCGACACTATCTTCTCCACTCGCGCCCGAAGCTGATCCATGGGCATTGTACCCTTCGGGATCACTATCTGCCTGACCGTGTAGACCTTGTAGCTGTCAGCAACGTCCCCGGCAGAAACCGCGCCCACGCGCTGCCTGATCGCACTCTCGATCCTCTCCCGGGCAAGCTGACTCCTAATCCCGTCTTCCGATATGCGCTGCCGAATGCTGTCCTCAACCTGTCTAACAGACGAACCGGCATCCCTCAGCACCTTCTCGTATTCCCGATCGTATCGCGGGTCGATTTTCTCTTGCGACGCGCTCATCTTGCCCATCGCACTGGCGCGCGCATCTCTGAGTCCCGTCGCGACGAGTTCATCGACCTTCCTTCGGACCTCGCTGTCGGGCACCTCGACGCCCAGCTCCTTGGCAATGGCCAAAATGACTCTGTCCTCAATTAGGCTCTGGAACAGTTGTGCCCTTCTCTGGGCCTGCTGCAAGGTCGAGTGAACCCCCTGCTGATCGGTGAGCACGTTGAGTTCCCGCTCCCACGCCGTCTCAAACTCTCCCCTGGTCACATCCATTCCGCCTACCGTGGCGATAACGTCGGAGGGCGAGGCTCCTCCCTGGCGCATGGACGACCCTCCGCCGAAGCCGGTAAACACATACAGTCCGCCCACCAGGAACCCGCCGGCGATGATGATCAACAGCCACTTCATCTGGTGGCCGAATTCCGTTCGCATTTTATATAAGCCCATTAAGTGGTCCTCCGCTTTTCGGCGCGATCGGCACGCGCCGAATGTTCGAGAGATCGGTTAGCACTCGGAAAGCACTTTGAGCAGCCCTTGAAGCGAGAGCCGCGTACCCTGCTCGGGGGTTCCGCCATACGGCCTGTAGTGAGTTTCCACGGAGAGGTAGCCCTCGTAACCGTCTGCCTTGAGCGCGGAAAAATGGCCTTTGTAGTCCACCTCGCCCTCGCCCACAACCACAAAGCGATACTTGCCATTTGCAAGAAGCACCGCGTCTTTTACGTGAACATGGGCCACATAGTTCCGGATTGCGTTATAGCCGTCGGGATAGGGCGTCTCCCCTGCGCAATATGCATTGCCAGGATCCCAACACGCCTTCATCGCAGGCGAATTCACTTTGGCGAGGAATCTCGCCGTTTCGGCACCAGTTCCCAGGTAGCAATCGTGCTCGTTCTCCATCAGCAGCACGATATCGTTATCTTCGGCATACTTGACGGCATCGGACATGCCGGCTATTATCGCGTCTTCTATCTGCGGAGTCAGCTCCCCTCGCCGCCAGTAGGCGAATGTCCTGATGTATCTTGTTCCGAACTGCTTCGCGCGCCCGTGAAGGCGCTTGAGCAGATCCATCTGCTCTGCTGCGGTGCGCTCCGTCGCCTGATGGACATTGCCAACCGCGCCGCTCGGCCCGATCCCCAGTTCGCATTTGAACAGAGGCGAGGCAAGGCAGCACACCTCCATCTGATGTTTCTCGAGAATCCTCAGTGCGTCATCGGTCTGCTGGTCCGTCAGATCGCCGATATTGGTTCCCCACAGGCTTCTTATCTCCGCACCCGTGCAGCCGTATTCCTTCATTGCGCTCAACGCGTGGTCGAGATCCATAGACATCTCGTCCGTAATCACCGAAAGCCGCATTATCCGACCCCCTATTAACGATCAGAGAGAATGCCACGAGACATTCTCTCCGGTGAACACCTCAATGTTACTAAACCGGTAGTGAGGTGTCAAGGAAGCAACCGGGCTGGTGTGCGCCAAGTCCTGCGGAAGCAAGCACGCCGCAAGTGCTAAGTAGGTTGGGTCGGGCGACCATATCGAAGCCATGCCTGAGATTGTCGAAGGGCACGTGCTTTGGCACCGATGCTTGGACACGGCCCTGAGACCAAGCCTACAAACGGACTGAGGAGTCACAATTCCCGCACAACTGAACGCTCCGCCGGGCGGCCGCACTCCTTTCACTACCCCCTACTACTGCCGCCGCATCATCTGTCGCAGTTCGGTTGCATTGCCGGCGCTGGCCAGAGCTTCTTCCTCGGAGATGTAGCCTGCTTTGACATACCTGTCCAAACATTGGTTCATGGTCTGCATTCCCCAGTAGTCTCCCTCGGCAATCGCCTGATAGATCTGGCTGGATCGGCCTTCTTCTATGAGCTTGCTGATGGTGGGGTTTGCGACCATTATCTCCACGGCTGCGATTCGGCCGCCTCTGTCCTGCCGGGGAATGAGTTTCTGCGATACGATGCCCTTTAGCGAGACCGAAAGCCTCATGCACACCATCGGCTTATCGTGCGGCGGGAACATGTTGATGATTCGATCCATGGTCTCCGCGGCACTGCAGGTGTGCACGGTCGAGAAGACCAGGTGGCCGGTCTCCGCCGCAGCAAGCGCTACGTTCATCGTCTCCACGTCGCGCATTTCGCCGATTAGGATCACGTCGGGACTCTGGCGCACGACGTACTTAAGCGCGTCCGTAAAAGAATCGGTGTCGATGCCGACCTCTCGCTGATTGATGATCGCCTTCTTGTCCGGATGAACGAACTCGATCGGGTCCTCAATGGTGACGATATTGCACCGGCGGTTGCGGTTGATGAGATCGATGATGGCGGCCAGCGTCGTCGATTTGCCGCAGCCCGTCGGCCCCGTCACGAGAACCAGTCCTTGTCGGAGTTCCGCCAGTTTGGCAACAGCCGGGGGCATGCCAAGCTGCTCGAGCGTATAGATTTCCAGTGGAATCACTCGGAGCACCATGCCGATGGTTCCGCGCTGCTTGTAGACGTTGGCGCGAAACCTCGCAAGCCCTTCCTCCGTAAATGCGAAGTCGAGCTCGTGCCTGCGCTCAAAACGCCCGATCTGGTCGTGCGTCATTTCGCTGTAGGCGAGATTCTGCACATCCTCGGCCGTCAGCGGCGGATATTCGCCCAGGTTCGTCACCTTGCCGTCCAGGCGCATCATTGGCGGACTGCCCTCTTTCAGGAATATGTCCGATGCCCTTACCTGCGCCGCTTTGGATGCGAGTTCCCTGATGTCTAAGCCCACGGGGCGCTACCTCCGTTTTGAGAAGTGTAGTGCTATGAGATACGCCATTACCGCAGCCGGAATCCCGATGCCAAACGCCAGTCCGGCTCGTGCTCCGGTGGACATACGCGCGCTGTCGCGTGGTTTAGGCTCGGCCGGCTGTGTGAGCGGCAGATCGAGTTTGCTGAAATCGTTATTCTTCACGAACACGTTGTAGGAATTCTCGCCGGGCCTGAACACGATATCCACGTAGTCGTTACTGAACTCCCTCAGTCCGCGGAACTGAAAGTTCGCAGGCAGAATATAGAGTACCCTGATCAACTTGAACCGCTTCAGCGCCGTCACGAACGGCTCGAGCGCAAGTGTGCCATCAGAGTAATTGATCACGTGCTCAGCGCGCCAGGTGGTGCTGGTCGTAGGCTTGGGATTCGGCCCGCCAGACGACTTGGTTTCGCTTCTGGCGTCGGACACGCGCCACTTGCCCAACGCGGCGATGGCATCGAGGTCGGCCTGTGCGGTTTTGAGCGGAACGGCGGTCGTGTAGTTGATGGCGCACTGGTCGAAAGCACCCATGCCCATTACAAGAACGAGAACATCGGGCTGCTGAAAGTCCGTGCGTGCGACAGGGTTGGTCGAGGCGTAACCGAACGCCGGCACGACGGCGGCCAGCGCGAAGAGCAGAAGCGCAAGCGGCCCTCGCCTGCCGCGAAACAGAGGCTGCTTGTATTTGTGGACAGGCAGTAGGATCAATGGCGCCGCCCGAACGCAAGGATGGATAGTATTGGTGGAGCTGAGGGGACTCGAACCCCTGACGTCCACACTGCCAGTGTGGTGTTCTCCCAACTGAACTACAGCCCCACGGCCTCCCAGCAC
>Ga0272448_1000774_pt1 | contig 46355 bp, 44 predicted proteins | sample YNPCB0191_FD_202220 | JGI IMG/M metagenome (GOLD analysis project Ga0272448, IMG submission 202220) | Hot spring sediment microbial communities from Yellowstone National Park, WY, United States - YNP-CB-019-1 | ecosystem: Environmental > Aquatic > Thermal springs > Hot (42-90C) > Sediment... | reverse complement strand
CATTCATTCTATATCCCCATGATACATCGAGCGAGCCGAATCTTACTGGGGTAAGGCGCCCGGAGCCTTAGGAGTGGAAGAGAGACCCTTCAAAAAAAGCACAAACGGGCTTGGGTGCAAAAAATCCTTGACATATGGGCTGTATTTTTTAAGAATTCACAAACATCCATGACAAAAGACCGCATAGATATTCCGGGGTTCCTCACTGTAGTTATCCTGACATTCTTATGGGGGCTGAATTATGCAGCTATTAAGATTACCAATACCGGTATCTCCCCTGTATTCACTGCATTTGTTCGCTCTGTCATAGCCTCATTCTTTGGTGTCGCCTACTGTATCTATATAAAACAACCGATCTTTCATAGAGGCATGCTCCTTTTCCATGGTGCAATGGTAGGGATATTATTCGGTTTAGAGTTTGTATTCCTCTATCTCGGAATGCTTTATACTGATGCTGCCCGTTCAGTAATTTTTGTCTACCTTGCACCCTTTGTCGTTGCCATAGGCGCCCATATATTTCTCAATGAGAGACTCAACCGTATCAAGATTATCGGTCTCGTCTTTGCCTTTACCGGCATTTATCTTGTGTTTAAAGGAAAACCTTCGACCTATACTTCAACTATGTTCAGTGGCGATATACTTGAGATAACCGCTGCTGTATTCTGGGGAGCCACAACCATCTATATCAAAAAATATCTGGCTCAAAAGGTACACCCCATCAACACATTTCTCTATCAGTTCCTTTTTTCCATACCCATCATGTTTCTCTGTGCCATTCTCCTTGAAGATGTGTGGGTCACGAAAATCAACCTTCCCATTCTCGGCTCTCTCATCTATCAGTCAATCATCGTTGCCTTCATCTCCTATCTTTTGTGGTTTCGTCTTATCCATATCTATCCTGTTGCACGCCTCTCCGTGTTTACTTTCCTGACCCCCATATTCGGGGTCATGTCTGGTATCATTTTTATGAAAGAAGAGTTGACAATCGGCCTCATATCAGGACTTATATTTGTCTGTACAGGCATTTATTGTGCAAATTATGTAAAACAACCATGACACGAAAACGCTTTATAACCATTGCAGGCTTTATACTCAGCATCCTCTTGCTCTACCTTTCCCTTAAAGATGTGAAGTTTTATGAAATCATTGATACGGTTAAAAAGGGGGATTTTCGTTTTGTATGGATTCCTGTCATCTTCATCATCCTCGCTGCCATCCTCTCTGCCATAAAATGGGCAAAGATATTAGGAGGAGATGTAAAATTTTCAGAGACCTTTGTTGCCCTCTTCATAGGACTTTTCATCAACAATGTGCTCCCTGCACGGATTGGCGAAGTGGCACGGGGTTATGCCATCTCTAAGAAAAAAGGCATCTCCTTTACCTATGCCCTCTCCACAGTCCTTGTGGATAGATTCTTCGATCTTATCGGGCTACTTCTTTTGACTTACATTTTTCTTCCAAAATCCACACTGCCCCCAAAAGTATACCAGGCACTCTACATACTCATAGGGTTTCTCATTCTCTGCAGCGCCATGATGATATTCATGAGCAGGAAACAATTTGCAAAGATTATTGCCTATCGCTTTGCCAAGACCAAGAAGCCAAGACTCTTCAGGATTGCCCGGCGGATTATGGAGGTACAGGAAAACCTTGCGCGGATTCATTCACCGGTCAATATAGCGTCCTATATTATCATTGCCTTCTTTCAGTGGCTCTGCATGAGTATAGGCCTCTATTTCGCTGTCTTGACACTCAATATATCCATTCCCTTCATGTATATCCCCTTTGTATGCGCCCTTCTCAACATGGGTGTGGCAGTACCTTCATCACCGGGTTATGTGGGTATTTATCAGTTCCTTCTCGTCTATCTGCTTTCCATCTTTGACGTACCCAAACACGAAGGATTTACAGTCTCGGTTTTGTACCACGCCTCATGGTATTTCCCCTATAATATACTGGGATTTATCTTTTTAATGAAGGAACACCTGAAAATCAGAGAGATACAAAGCCTGGAAGGAAAAAGCGAGTAAGGCAAGGCACAGAGGGAAAGAAGGGTTCTCTGGAACGAGTATCGAGGACGCCTTGGGGTCTCCTAGTTATGGTGAGGTGAGTGTCCCGATATTCATGGGCGATGTATCCTGCCCGTACATTCATTCTATATCCCCATGATACATCGAGCGAGCCGAATCTTACTGGGGTAAGGCGCCCGGAGCCTTAGGAGTGGAAGAGAGACCCTTCAAAAAAAGGCACAGAGTGGAAAGTTCAATGTAGCTCATGGCTCATGGCTCATCGTGTATCATGCATCGTCCATCGTGCATCATATATCATGCATCGTCCACCGTCCAATCATTCTTTTTGCCCTGTTATATCTTCTGGATTCTGGCCACTGACTTCTGACCACTGCGTTTATTACTTCATCAGTTCCACAATCTTTTCATTGGCAAATTTTTTGATAGAAGGCAGGGCAGTATCCATCGTCAGTATATCTCGGTAGATTCTTACTGCCTCAATCTTTTTCTCCTGCCTTTCAAGGATGCGGGCAACACCGAGGGCGCCATCTACATCTCGCACAGTATAGAGTTTCATATACTGTTTGTATGCCTTATCAAAATCCTTCTGATGTTCATAGAGAATGGCACAATTAAAAAGGGCAAGCCTGTTTGAAGGCTCTATGGCAAGTGCTTTTGTGAGATAGCCTTCACCCTCCATGAGATTCTTCATCCGTATGCTTGCCACACCTGCATTGATAAGTGCTGGTACATTATTCGGTTTTACCTCAAGGGCACTTTTTGCATAGTAGAGAGATTCCTCGAACGAACCCAGCTGGATGAGGGTTGCTGCAATATTGTTCATGACAATATAGTTCTTCCTATCAAGTTCCAGTGCCTTTTTATACTCACTGAGGGCAGAATGGTAATCACCCTTTGCCTCATATGCACGAGCAGTATAGAGATGCATATCCTTTGTTTCTGTATCTTTTCCTCTCCTCTGCGTGGGGTCTCTCACTGAGGCATGCATGGTCTCAGTCTCTTTCTGAAATCCGGTTTCTCTTTTTGTTGGTTCTTTTTGTAATACCATTGGTGCCTTTAATGGTTCTTTTGCTGGTGCCTGAGAAATGCTCTTTACATCCACAGGAAGTTCCTTCTGGAGTTTCTGAATTTCTTCCTTGATGGTCTCCTTTTGAATCCCAATTGCCTTTCCCTCTGTGCTTCTGTCCTTTTGTGTCTCTGTGTCTACTGTTTTCTGTGCCTCTGTGCGTGCAATTCTCTGTGCCTCTGCGCCTTTGTCCTTTAGTGCCCTTGCTTTTATGGACCCCTTCATGGATTCAAGAAAATAGACTGTACCAAATCCTGCCACCACGGCAATGATAACAACCACAAGAAGAATAATCGCCTTTTTCTGGGTTTTTTTCTTATATGTTGTATCAAGGACGGACTTTCTTAAGTCAGGGGGTATGCGGGTTTTCTTGTCATCTGATTTTGCCTTTGAAAGAAGGTCCATGAGAAGGCTCATATTCTACGGCCTCTCCATTTCTGTTATATCTATGGCACTGAATGACAGGGTGGAATGCTTACGGGAATGAACCGTGGATACACTACGATAGGACTCCCTCTTCAATGAATCATATATCTTCCATGCATATCTGACCCTGTGTGGTGTGCTCACTGCATTATAACAGCCTACAGCTTCCCATGTATAACCATGCTTATCAATACATGCCCTTAAAATTTTTGCTCCTGTCATCACATTGTAGCAGGCATTATTCGTAAGCTCATTCCCGTCGAGCCCGAGTCTACTAATCCACCTCGAGTTTATCTGCATAACACCTATGTCATAGGAGCCGTTTCTATTTATATTCATTGCACGGGCGTCAAAATTGGATTCAACCCTTGCAATGCTTTTCAAGAGGTTTACATTTAATCCGTACATGCGGGCAGCATCCTCAAAACAAAAACTTAATGCTACAGATGGAAGTAAAAACAAAAAAAATAAGATTTTTGCAATCATTTTGCTTCATTTTAATCGGTGATTTGCTAAAAAACAATATATTTTTTAAAAAAATTCATAAAAGGTGACGAAAATCACTTGACTTTATTGAATAAAATACATAAAGTCTTTTAAAATTACACATATTATAAGGAGGACTCAAGATGAAACTTTTTAGGCATGCGAGAAACCAAAAAGGTTTCACACTGGTAGAACTTGCGATTGTGCTCGTTATCATTGGTATTATACTCGGTGCAGTCTTAAAAGGACAGGAATTGATTAACAATGCGAAGATTAAAAGGCTCTATAATCAGCAGAGGGAAATTATGGCAGCACTTTACACCTATTATGACAGGTATTCCTACTTTCCCGGTGATGACCCTAACCAGACACGGTGGACAGGTTTAACAGCGGGAAATGCAAATGGCCTTATTGCTGTTGGAGCAGCGTCAACAGCACCAAATTTTGCCTGTACTGCAACAGGAACTGAACAGTGTGATTTATGGGGAGCATTAAGAAATGCCAATATAATAGCAGGGTCAACTACTGCAGGTGCTGCTGAAACATTCAGAAACCCAACACATTCTTATGGTGGTTCCATAGCGGTCAGTTATTATACTCAGCAGGGTCTTACTGTAAACTGGATTCATTTTCAGAACATTCCGGCAGAAACTGCTCAAATTTTAGATACACAATATGATGACGGAGTCTATAACACAGGTTCAATCAGGGCAAGCGGTACATACACCGCAGGTACCACAATAGCTACACTTAGTTTCAGACTGTAATTATTAAGGAAAATAAAATAAAAAAAGGGAGATTTTAGCTCTCCCTTTTTTTATTTTATTTATATTCTATTTTTTTATTGTCACTAAATCCCTCGCAATCCATCCCTGTTTATTATCAGAAAGTAATACCTTTAGCCAACCCATACCCTGCTCATCTTTGTGCTCTTCTATAGCTTCTAAGCTCGTTCCTGCAGCTACTGAAGTAATAGGATCAGAATTGAGGGATGGTACAGGTCTTACATTTGCAGAACGTACAATTACCACAGCAGTTTTGGCTGAGTCTTTTTCGCCACGTGCGCCTTCAGCCTTTTCTTTTATTTCTTCTACCACAACCCCTGCAATCCAGCATTCTCTGTCTCCCTGAAGTTTCACCTTATACCAGGTCATACCTGTATCATCTTTATATTCACCTGTTGCCTGGAATTGCGTCCCTTGTTTGGCAGTAAGCACTGGAATGGAGTTAAGAGAAGGCAAGGGCCTTATGTTGGCTGAACGTACTGTAATAATAATTTTCTTGGGATATTCTTTTGGTTGCTGCCTCTGTGCGACTTCAATAGTTTTGCGAGTTTGATTCGCCATTTCTGTCTTTTCTAAAATCGGTGCGGCAAAATACCGGTAACTGTAAAAACCTCCGATAATGAGGAGAAGAATAATTCCTCCAGCAAGAACGTATGGTCTATATTCAGAAAAACCTGCCCTGCCTTTTTCTGGAGCACCTTCTGTGAGATGGTCAATGGCGTACTGGACATGTTTCTTGGTTATGTGTTTACTTCCATCAATATACGCTGCCATGAGAGAGCGGGAGGCAACGAGGTTGATAAGTCTCGGGACCCCTTCTGAAAATGTATGGATAAGCCGTTTTGCCTTCTCATCAAAGGTAGGCATGCCTTTGCCTGCCTTAATAAGCCGAAAACTGATATAGTCAAAGGTTTCGTTCATGGTAAGGGGCATGAGGATTGCCTTCACGGTCATGCGCTGACTTAGTTGACGCATATGGTTTGATGCAAGCTTGTTTCTCAATTCAGGCTGACCGATGAGAACAATCTGCAACAGCTTCTCCTTTTCTGTTTCAAGATTCGAGAGGAGTCTCAGTTCCTCAAGGGTCTCGTCAGGAAGGTTCTGGGCTTCATCAACAATAATCATTACCCGTTTGCCTGTCTCTGATGCAGAGAGCAAAAAATTTCTGAATGCCTTTATAATCTCGTTCTTGTTCTTTTCCTCAACATGGACTTTCAAATCTTCCAGCACAGCAAGGAGAAACTCCTCAGGATTGAGTCTCGGCGTAAGAATCAATGCAATCTCTGCCTTGTCCTTCCACTCATCAATAAAAACCTTGAGCACTGTTGTCTTGCCTGTACCCGGCTCACCAGTTGCCAGAAAGAATCCCTCTTTCTGTTCTATGGCATACTGGAGGGATGTAAGGATTTCGCTATGCTCTTTTGAAGGATAGAAATAGGCGGCATCAGGTGTGATTTTAAAGGGGTCCTCTTTGAGTCCAAAAAATTCAAGGTAATCCATCACATTTTACCTACCTTTGAGACAAGTTCATATACAGGAAGAAGGATTGCCATTATCATGAGGATAAAGATAAGTCCCACAATCGTTATGAGTACAGGCTCAATAATCTTTCCGAGTCTTTCTGAAACATCATCCAGTCTCTTTATATAGTGGGTGGAAAGGAAAGAAAACTGCGTGTCAAGGCTTCCGCTCGTCTCCCCGATATTCACCATCCGGACAATCAAGGGAGGGAATATGGCATGCTGCTTCAAGGCATCTGAAATCCTGCTTCCTAATGACACATTCTCCTTAATGGAGATGATTGCCTTTTTAAAGATACTATTGCCAATGACACCTGCAATAATGTCCAATGTCCTGTCAATTGTCATGCCCGCAACAATGAGAATGCGCATCTGTTCAGAGAACAGGGCAAGAAGCTTATTATAGATTACAAGTTTTATAATCGGGAGCCTGATAGAAAGCATATCGAGGAAGTATCGCATGCGCTCATTATGCTTCGCAATTTTATACGCAATCACAATCCCGACGAGAAGAGCAGTAAGAATATACCAGTAGCGAGTCATGACAGTGCTTACCACCATCAGTGCCTGGGTAAGGGCAGGAATCTTGACACCCATTTCTTTAATGACAACCATAATCTTCGGGAAAACGTAGACCAGCCAGAAAATAAGCGCTCCAGCAGTTGTAATTATTGCAAAGGCAGGGTAAAAAAGTGCCCTTTTGATTGCCTGACTCAAATCTTCCAGACGTTGCAAGTGGTCAGCCACATCAGAAAAGCTCTGTTCCAGCCGACCTGTTGTCTCACCAACACGCGCAAGCCGTATGAATATGTCAGGAAAAACACCTTTCTGGTGCTCCAGGGCATCAGAAAAACTTGTTCCAAGCTCTACCTCATTTTTAATATCTGTAAGTGCTGCCTTCAGGTGCCTGTTATCTGTAGTCTGTATTGTGTCTTCGAGAGCGCTCAAGAGTGGAATGCCTGCTCTGAGCATAACCGTGAGGTTCCTCACACACTCTATAACATCAATCCGCTTTACTCCCTTTGATGTAACATAGCGTTTGACTTTTGAGATGACAGTGCTTACTTTTTTTACATCAAGGATATTGAGACCCTTTGAAACAAGGTCATCGTAGACTGAATCTATAGAATCTGCCTCAATAAACCCCTTCACCACTGCTCCATCTATATTGACTGCCTTATAACTATAATAGCTCATAGTTCATGGCTCATGGCTGATAGTGTTTTTTTTCGTTTGTTCAGTATTGTCAACACTGTAATACTTTCATATAAAGACCCTCTGGCAATATAGAGAAACTGTATGAATTCCTTTTTCGAAAATCTTCCTTTTCCCTCTGCAATATTTAAAGCTATTGAAGACGTACACGATTCGAGCTGCTCGATTAAACGAAAATGTCTTCTATCTGTCTTGATTTCTTCAACAATAGAAATAACTTTATCAGCAAAATCCACTGCTTTCTGCCACACATCTAAATCTTCAAAACTAAATTTAACTTTATTCATCTGCCTAAAGTTTTTTGTCATGGCCCTAACTTGCTTCTCTTCCTATGAGCTATGAGCCAAATACTAATCTATCCTGCAACCCGTATTACTTCTTCCAGGGTTGTGATACCTTCTGCTGCCTTTTGCAACCCGTGTTTTTTCAAAGGAACCATGCCTTTTTTGATTGCTGCAGCTCTTAGTTGCGTTATCACTGCTTCGGAGAAAATAAGTTCCCGTATTTCATCATCGATGATTAATATTTCGCCGATAAGTGTCCTTCCTGTATACCCAGTACCACTGCATTTTGTACATCCTTTGCCTCTGAACCCTTTTTCAAGGGCGATTCCGTATTCGAGAAAGTGCGCCTTTTCTTCTTCGCTTAAAGGGTATTCGTATTTGCAGAACCTGCAGATTTTTCGTACAAGGCGCTGTGCAATGATAGCAAGCAGCGAGGTGGAAAGCAAAAACCTATCTACCTTCAGGTCAAGCAACCGTGGCACTGATGTAATTGCTTCGTTCGTGTGAAGGGTCGAGAGCACAAGGTGACCTGTGATGGATGCCCTGATTGCAATACGCGCTGTCTCCTCATCACGCACTTCACCGAGGAGCATCACGTCAGGGTCCTGCCTCATAAAGTTTCTTCCAGCAAGTGCAAAATCGTATCCCACCTTTTCATTCACCTGGGTCTGTTTCACAAATGTCAGTTTATATTCAACAGGGTCTTCCACAGTAAGCACATTCCTTTCAAGAAGGTTTATCTCCCGTAAGGCTGCGTAGAGGGTTGTTGTTTTTCCACTGCCTGTTGGTCCTGCAATGAGGATAATACCATAGGGTTTTTGAAAAAGAGTTCTCACCTGTTTTACACCCGCTTCATCAAACCCAAGCTTATCAAGACTCAGAAGAGCACCTGTTCCTGCAAGTATCCTCATGACTACATTCTCACCGTAGATGGTAGGAACAGTGGATACACGGATATCATACGCTTTATCAAGGAATTGGAAACTGAAGGAGCCATCCTGAGGGAGCCGCGTTTCCGCAATATCTATCTGGGACATAATCTTTATCCTCGAGACAACCCCGCTATGCGTGACTTTGGGAAAAGAATGGCGATGCTGAAGCACGCCATCAATCCGGTAAAAGACATTGGCTATATCTGAAAACGGGTTTATGTGAATGTCTGTTGCCTTCTGACGGATACCATCCATGATAATGAGTTCTGCAAGGGATGCAATCTGTGGACCTGTTGCAGTACCTGTCCTACTTATCTCCTTAATGATTCCATCCATTCGCTCCTGTATGGGGTTTTCGAGAAAATAGTAGCTGCTTTCAAGGGAATCACGGAAGCTATCAGGATCCACGAGAAATACCTTCGGATACTGCTTTGTAAGGCTTACTACCTTATCCATTGCTCCAATGTTGCTTGGATTAATGACACCGATACTCAAAGTTCCATTGTCTACATCAATGGGTATGAATTCCTCTCTCTCTGCCACATCCTTTGGAATCATCTTTAATGCCTCTTCAGAGATGGGGTATTCGGAAAGGTCAATAAACTCAAGTTTGAATTGCTCTGCAAGGGTTTGACCAAGCTCCTTTGAGGTGATAAAACCTAATTTTACAAAAATATCACCCAGCAACTCACCGGTCACCTTCTGGTGGATAAGGGTTATTTTGAGTTGATTATCATTGATAAACCCTTTTGCTTTCAGGAGGTCGCCTAATCTGAAGGTTGCCATATTAAATATCCTTGATGTAGGTCATCAGAGTAATGTTGGTTGCAGGGCAATGACAAGCTCTGTCTTGCTCTCTGTCTTGTCTCTGCTCTTGAACAGGTAACCGATAAGCGGGACATTACCGAGAAAAGGAACCTGGCTGTCTGTAAGCTTCTCTGACTTTTTAATCAAACCACCTATGACAATCAACTGACCGTCTCTCACCTTGACTGTGGTGCTCAGTTCCCGTAAATCAACCGTGGGGAGTTTTATCTCCACCTGATTTCCAATTGCACCAATCTGTTTTGTATCAAAGCTCACACGCTCAGCCACAATGGGTGTAATCGTCAAAGATATCTCTCCCTGTTCATTCACGTAGGGCACCATTCCAATGCTGAGTCCGGAAAGCACACTCCCCACATCCACAGTATAGGTGGTTACCGGTGGTGTGGCTGATGTTGTGGTGGACTCTACTTTCTTGATATAGCTTTCATTTCTTCCCACAACGAGCAGGGCTGTCTGTCCGTTCATAAGGTTTATGCGGGGGCTTGAGAGTATGCGCAATTCACCCTGTTCCTCAAGGGCATGGAGGATAAATGTTAAATCAGCCCTCGTTCCTCCGAAACTCGGTACACCAGTAATAGTAAAGACAGGACCGCCAGGTGTTGTTGGAGCAACGCTTGTAAAGCCTGAGGTACCATAGGTAAAGGAGCTCGTTGTTCTGGTCTCAGCAATGTTGAGGTTTCTATGGACTAAAGTCCAGTCTATACCAAATTTGAATCCATCGGAGAGAGTCACTTCTATGACTTTAGCTTCAATCAATACCTGTCGGCTCATAATCTTCTTCAATGTAGAAATATACTTTTCAACCTGATCCAGGTGCTCCTTTGTTGCCACGACCACAATGGTACCTGTTACCCGGTTGATAGTGTAATATTCATTCACAGTTGCTTGCGCCTGTTGTGGTCTTGCGCCTGCGCCAAGGATGCTTTTGAGAGAGTTTTCAACTGCCAGCCAGAATTTATAGGCATCCTCATCGCTTTTCACATTCTGGGTAATATTTCCCTTCATACCTGATGATCCCCCTGCACCTCCACCACCGCCACCAGCACCACCTCGAGCCTGGGTCAAATCTCCTGTCACACCTCCAAATATGTCACCACCCACTTCCACAGCATAGGTCTGAATGACCGAGGGAAAACCAAGCTCAAATACCCGCGTATCTACTGCCTTTACCAAGAGCATAGTATCTTTCACTGCATAGAAGTAACCTGATGCAGCAAGTATGGTATGGAGGGCTTCTTCAGCCGATACGTTCTTGAGTGTAATGGTCACAGGAGTATCAGGGTTAACACCCTTCTCCATAATGAGGTTAAGGCTTGTGGCATCTGCAATCACATGGAGCACATCCCGTAAGGGCGTATTACGTGCCACAATATTGACAATCCGTGTTTTCAATGGAGAGACATCCTCACGGGCAGGAATAAATTCAGGAATCGAAAGTTCAGGTGGTTTTGGAGCTTCTTTGCGTGGTGGTTGCTGTCTCAATTCATCAGGTATCTGCACCTCCCGCTTCAGATTTACTGAAGAAGGCTTGCTACAGGAGAGGAGTATCCCTCCACACACCACAAAGACTATGCTGAGGTATATACTGTGTATAATTAATTTATTCTTAACCACTGTTCACCCTCCTTGCTTTTGATTAAAACACCATCCTTCTCAATCCTCGCAACTTTTCCCTGGCTTATCATGTCTCCTTCTTTTACCACAAGGTTATCGATAATCGCTATCTTCTTCTTTCCTCTGATTAGTATAAAGGTAAGCCTCTGGCCTTCCCTTCCTTCAATAGGGGCTACCTCCGCAAGCTGTACACCTGGATACCCTGCCTTATCAGTGGCAACTGAAATAGGACTCTTGAGATTTTGTACTACCTGAACCCGACGTTCGTTAATCTTTATCTTTTCATGGGTAAATAATAGAACATTTCTTTCCTGTGGTGTGAGAAATAATTGAAATTTTACATGGGAGAGACCAAAGAGAACAAGGAGTATAACGACAACCGAACCTGCAATCAATATGGTAAACTGTTTGTACATTACTTCCTTCCCCTTTGTTGTATACCTGCTGGAGGAGCTGTTGCTACTGGTGCTCCTGCGCGGGGACATTTTAAGAGACCGGATATTTCAACTGTAGTAGGTGACAGACCCTTTTCAGCAGGTCTCGCTATTTTTATGCTATTGATTGCAAAGAAGGGGAACTTCATCGATTGCAGATAGCCCACCTGATTTGTGAAAAGCGTGTAATCCTTAAGGACTGCCTTAATGGTTACCGGAAGCTGTACCTCATTCGACTTTGTCTCTATGTTGGTAATTGTCACTTCAGCGTTTCCGAAAATAGACTTCACCTCATCCAATCCGGTAAGGAGAAATTCTTCGGGTGAGCGTGTTTCAAACTCTCCGGGTATGAGTCCTTTTATGGTCATACTGGTTCTTTCAATGTCTGTTATGGCGCTCAGGATATTAAAATACTTTACACTGAATTCCTGAAATTTATCTGATGTTTCGTAGAGAGAGCGTGTGTATTTATTGAGAATGCTTCCGGCTGTAACAAAGAAAAGGCATATCATTCCTGCGATGACATACTGCTTCATCAATTTTCTCAGGGACCGACGCATCTCTGGAGAAAGATTTGTTATATTTTCCATCGTAGATTCAGCACAAAATCCTTTGTCTTCAAGTCTAATTTCTGAGAAACAATCTCCATGCCTTCAACCTTTTTTGCATAGCTGAGAAGGTTCTCAAAATTGGATTGCAACTGGCTGTATGTCCGGGCAAAAATAAGCCCCTTGAGCTCAACAATAAGTTGCTGCCGGTCATTCTTGAGCTCCACCTCTTTAATCATAATATTTTCATGGGAAATGGACTGAAGCAGTATAAGTGCCTTTTGTACATCAGGGGTCGCATATTCATCATTGACATATTTGATGTAAGGCATATACTTCTCAAGTTGCCGTTTCCGCTCTACATACTCCGTATAGATTGCCTGTCTCCTTTCAATCTCCTGCCGTAGTGGTCCAAAATATTTCGTCACGCCGTAGGCTTCAAAAGACTTCATTACCACATAGCCCAGACCTGCAAGGGAACAGATGAGAAAAAAGGCAATGCATATAGTGAGTATGGTTCTCTGAAGTAAAAAACCCTGATACGCCGGAGGGAGTAGATTCTCGCGTGTTATCGAAGTATGGACGGAAAGTGCGGCAATGGGAAGGATACATTCCTCTTTATTTTCTTCAAAACTTACTACAGGGGCAGGAAATTCTATAAAGGCTGTTGGAAGTGAAAAGCCTTCTAAGGGGGTACCCTCTCTTTTATAGGGAGTGATAAGAATAATCCGTGAAGGGTTTTCTCTCAAGGTTTGTCGGGCATAATTGACAGTCATGTTGATATTATTCATATCGTATTCATCAAAGCCGGCCTGCCGTGACTGGACAACCCGCATAAAACTGATGTTCCCCTCCTTCACAACACAGATGGTCTTTTCTTTTCCTGAATCGAGGACTGAAAGGATTGTCTCACCTGCCATATCCCTTTTGACAGAGATAAGCTTTGCTATAGAAACGCAATCAGGAAAGAGCTTACTTATTCTCTTTCCATATTTTGTAAATCTGTCAATAATGGGCATAATCTCATTAGTGTCCACTGCAAAAGCAAAGACCTCCTGCACCATCCTTCCTTCATGGAGTCGCTCCCTGAAAGGCATGTAAAAGGAAGAAAAGTTCTTTAATTCACGGTTCGTCTTCCTAATCTCTGTTTCAACAAGGGTTTTGAGGTATTTTTCCTGGGTGGGTGGAAAAGCAAAAATCTCCTGATAGAATGAGCTGAAATGACAGGTGACAATAAACTTGTCTGCCTTTTCTCTTACAAGGAAATCATCAAATTCTTCATCCTTTAAGATAAGGGTGCGGGTAATAGTAATGGTTCCATCAGTCAATTCACCATAAGCAACCTTTACCGTCCCATCTTCAAAACTGACTGCTATCTGCTTCTTCAATAAAACCCCTGTAATCAAAAGCTTATCAAAGCCGTTCAACCATTGAATACCATTTACATTTTTACATGCTTATATAGTATGTGTCAAGCATTACAACAGGTTGGGAAGCATCCCTAACTCCGTGATAGAAAATAATTAAGGCTCACCCTATACCATTTTCAACCAATAAAAGCATAGGAGGTGAGCCTATGAAGGAGATAAGGATATCCTTCACAATACGTATACCATTAAAACAGACAGACATCCACTGGATAGAGGAGGTATGAGCTGGTATAAAAGTGGTGCAAATCCATTATTAAGACTCAGGCTTTTGAAACTCAATGGTGAGTGGGATACCTATTGGCAGCAAAGGCGAAAGGAGTTTATCCGACATGCAGCCTGAATTGAATCCTATCACGGAAAAAGAGATGCTTACAACAGGTTGTTATGAAAATCTCTTGTTCATATTTTGTGACATTTATCATAGACTTTTTTTATTTTTATGATATTATACTTGTGAATTATGTATCGGTATAAAAATAGTAAGGGTTTTACGCTCATCGAAATGGCAATCGTCCTTGTTGTGATCGGGCTTCTTGTATCTATCGGTGCTGCCCTCATTGGCCCTTTGACAAAACGGGCGAAACTGTCAGAGACAAGAGAGACTGTAAAGGCAGTACGGGAAGCGTTTTTTGGGTATGCAGTAAAAAACGGTTACTTGCCTGGAGCAGGACCACCGGATCCTTTTGGGGTTGTCGGGGCTGTTAAGAGGGATTCCTGGGGACGTGACATTCTGTACTACGGGGCACCAGAAGTGCAGGGAGCAACAACCAACATCTGCGGCGTAACTTCTACCACAATGCAGGTGAACGAATGCACTGATGCGAACTGCACCACATACAATACAAAAAGCAATATTGCATTCATTATCTATAGCCTTGGCGAGGATGGGAATGGAGCAGGAACAGGCACAGTTTCACCCTTTTCTGTAAGACTCCCTGGTTCACCCTATTCAGATGGAGGTATAAATTACGAGTACGACGATGTTGTCCAATATGTCTCTCTTGATGAACTACGGGCATCACGGAACTGTCCTCAACAGCTTGCAATCTCTTCCACATCGCCACTTCCTGAAGCAGAAGAAGACTCTTTTTACTCCTACTCGTTCCAGGCAGTTGGCGGTCTACCTCCCTATACATGGTCAACAGGAACATGGAGCGGGCTTTCACTGAATGCTGCCGGACTCCTTTCAGGCATAGTGAATACAACTGCAGGCGGTACAGGTGCACTGACTGCATGTACCACTACTGTAACCGTATCGAATGTTACGGTCACTGATTCTGCAACTCCGCCTGCTCCTGCAGGTCCAACAAACTTTACATTGACTGTACGACCACGACCACCTTCTATAAGCAATACAGAATTACCCACAACAACAGTAGGGACAGTCTCTGCAAGCTATGCAACCCTTGTAGGCACAGGAGGGACCACCCCTTATACATGGTCTCTTACTGGCAACCCTGCCTGGTTAACAATTAATGCATCAACAGGTGTCCTGAGTATCAATAATCCAACTACTTCAGGAACCTATAGCTTTACTGCGACGCTCACTGAAGGATGTGGTACTTCTCCACGACCGTGGTCAACATCAAAAGTCTTTACCATTACAGTGAATCCCTCAGGCAGTAGCACCTCAAGTACAGGTTCAAGCACCAGTTCCAGTAGTACAGGCTCCACATCATCGAGCACAAGTAGTGGTGCCCCTGCACCAACCTGCAGCCTCACAGCAAATCCAACAGAACTTTTAAAAGGAGCTACCTCAACACTTACGTGGACAATCACGAATGGTCCTGCCAATGGTTCTTTCTCTCCTTCAAGCGGGACCTGTACATCCTTTTCAAGTTCAACGGGTGGTTCCTGTACAACCGCAGCCCTGTCAGCACCAACAAGCACAGATTTTGTTCTCACTGTAAGTAATGCAAATGGGAGTAGTAACTGCTCACGAACAGTATACACCAAATACCGTGTCTGGAATAACACAGGTGCCAGACGGGATTTCATGGTTGATGGCACCTGCAGGCGGGTAAATAACAACAATGAAATTACTACCGCCGCGCTCTTCCTCAGCTTTGGCGAAACAATAGACCGGTACAGCACAAATAATGGTACCTGTGGTGGTGCAGTTGCTGCCCAGCTTACCTTTGCCACTGCTGCGGCTGCGGATGTAAATAATAACAGTCAAGTAAACTTTACGGGTTCAGACAGATAAGTTTCAGGTTTGTGTATATTCTGTATGTAGCAGTATCCCTCTTTTTTCTTGTACAACAAGCATCGGCACAGGCCATAACCCTTACACTTTCCACACGAAGCATCAATAACACTCTATCGGTTGCCATTGAAAATAACTCGCACCAGAAGGTATTTATCGATTCCCTTTCCATTGAAGTGGATACACAGAAATACCGAAAGAACCTCCTCGAATATCTTGCCCCTTCTATAAAGAAAGAGTTTACATTTACTATCAGAAACCCAAACCTGCCGGGGGCCTATCCGCTTATCACAACACTCCGTTACATACATAAAGGGGAATTGCTCTCAATGCATCATGTCAGCAGACTCTCCTTTAACCAAGAAGTGCCTCTTAGAAATCACTGTATCATTGAGGAGACAGCGATACACACCAAAGGTGCCCTTCGTATCTCAACATCAAAGGCTGGATCTTGGAGGCTTATCGTACCAGAAGAGGCCCGCATAACCTCTGTATCACGGACTGATAATCTTATGGTTGTTCATATCAAGAGTAAAATAAAGGGCTTTGCAAATCAATACCCGCTCTTTGCCCTTCTTGAAGAAACACATAATGGTATCCATTACACAGATTTCTGTAAAGGTACCCTTTTTCTCATTACAGATGAGCCATCTGAAAACCGGAAAGGAAGGATTCCATCCCCTATCCTTTTCAGTAGTATGCTCTTCTTTTTTGCAGTTGCCCTTTTAGTATCATTCAAAGAATTAGACAGACAGCGTCTTCCCCGAGCCCTTTTTCGATACACAAGCCGTATGTTGTTTATTACCCTCTTCTATCTGATTTTTAAAAATATTGACCGGTGGCTTACATATTCGTTGCGCTACATTCACTGGAAACCCTATCACACATTCACACAGGTGCTTATAGACAATGTGAATGGGGGTAACTTTCACAATTTTTTTCAATATTTCATAGACCCCTATGTGATCGGCTGCGCCCTGCTTCTTTTTCCCTATTTTTACTGGTTTGATACAAGAAAAATCATTGAGCAGGACAAATATGCTTCTGTTATGAAAACCCTTCTGTCACTGCCAAACACATTAACAAAAAAGAGGCTCTACTGGAATAAGAATAGTAAACTGGGAATCCTCACGATTATAATAAAATGTTTTTTTATCCCCCTGATGGTCTCCTGGTCTATAAATAGTTTCACAGAAATAAGTAGCTCATTACGAAGCTTTCAATGGAACTTCTTGGCAGTGAATGCATTCCTTGTGCAGCTCTTTATACTTGTTGATACTACAATATTTTCATTTAGATACCTTACAGAATCAGAACATCTGAAAAACGAAATTAGGTCCGTGGAACCCACAGTGCTTGGATGGATTGTCTGTCTCTGGTGTTATCCGCCATTCAATTCCTTCACATTCAGACCCTTTGATTTCTATATACTCAGGATAAATATTGCCTACCCTTCCTGGGTCCACCCTATGGCAACCATTGTAATCACTGCACTCTGGGGTATTTTTGTGTGGGCTTCTGTTGCTCTGGGATTTAAGGCTTCGAACCTGACAAATAGGGGCATCGTCACCCGTGGACCATACCGCTTCTGCAGACACCCGGCTTATATGGCAAAGGTATCCATCTGGCTCATACAGGGCCTCTTCTTCGGACAATTTGGTATCTTTATCTTATTCGGTTTCATACTCATTTACTGGGTCAGGGCGTGGACAGAGGAACGCCATTTATCCCTTGATCCTGACTATATAGCGTACAAAAAGAAAGTGCGCTGGTGGTTTATCCCGGGCATTGTTTAATACATGATATTATGTTTTTCTTTGCTACGATTTCCGTGCTATTGCCCAGATATTCATAAATAGTTCAAAATAGCCGGTACGGATTAACTCCTTCTGAAAACCTGCATCTTCGAGGATAGCAATAATCTTTTGGGGGGTGTAGGTTGCCTTGTGCTCACTGATTTCATCAGGACTCACGAGGTGCATCTTCGCCATGCTTCGTAAAAGACCGTCTGTCCATTCAGCAGGGGTTGTGATGATAAAAAGACCTCCCTTGTTGAGAATGCGACACACTTCATTCAGAATACCAATAGCCTTTTCCGTCTCTATGTGTTCAATGACAGCAAGCATGGTGACTACATTAAAATATCCGTCAGAAAATGGTATTGTGCCCTCATTTTCAATATCACTATTTGAAAGCAGTATATTCTTCTCCTTGAATCTTTCTATTGTCATATCGCTCAGGCTCTTGTCTATGCCATATTTCTCGGCAAATTCTGTGTGCTGAAGAAAATGCGGGAAGGAACCGCACCCGATATCGAGGATGCGTCCCTGTCTCATCCGGGGAGGGATAAAACTATTCGCCATCCAGGCGCGCTTTCTCGCCAGCAACCCTTCCAGTAATCCATATCCGCGGGTAACCTTCACTACAATATCCTTTCAGAGGTAGAATGCTTTTAGTTCCTTTGAGTCATTGAATCCTTGATCCCTGAGATTTATTCAATATCAAGATGTAACTTGATTGCTTTTTCAATTTCCGTAAAAATGCCACCGTGAAGGGTCCCTATATATTTTGTCAACCTTTTCTTGTCAACTGCCCTCATCTGAGGTATTTTCAATTTTGAATCTACATCGAGACCGCTTTCTTTTTTTTGATGAGAACTTCAAAGGGATATACATTGTCAATCTTCGACGAAAAAGGGATGACCATTACGGTATTCAAGTAAGTATTTGCCTCATTGCACGATATAATGAGTGCAGGTATTTTTTTCCTGATCTCAGCCCCCTTCGATGGCTCAAAATCAACAAGAAAAATATCGCCGCGTTTCATTATTCAATGCCATCCTTTAGAGTATCTTCCCACTCTTTATATGCTTCATAATCTTCTTCTGCTGCCTTTTTATATGCAATGGCAAGTTTTTTCTCTTTTTCGCCTTATCTTCCATACGTTTTTTTCTTTAATGGCTTCAGCAATATATGCAGATTTGTTAGTCACTTCTGCGAGTATCTTCCCCACATCTTCAGGCAAAGTTATGTTCAATCTAACTGTACCCATATACACCTCTTTTATGTATTAAAATACACCTATCTGAATGAATATTAAAGAAAATTAATTGACATCGACTAAAGCTGATGACTTGAGGGTTAGAGATCCTTGTTCCTGAACCCCTTTTTTCCTATCTCTTATTACTAAAAATATGCACAGTACTATTCCCATCATTGTCAGCACAAGCCCCATATAGAAGGACAGGGGGACATATGTAAATACTACTGTATGTTTTCCTTTTGGCGCTTCTATTGCACGAAAGGCAAGGTTCGCACGGTAGATTTGTGTCTCCTTGCCGTCCACATAGGCGCGCCAGCCCGGATAATAGGTGTCGCTCACATAGAGGAAAGCATCGCTCTCTATCTCGTATTCCACAATCACCGTATTTGCTTTGTAGGATACAAGTTTTGCCTGCCCTATAATCCCTTTTCCGCCCTCTATATTCTCTCTCGAGCCTATGAGGAGCAATTCCTTTCGCGGGTCAAAGACACTGGATTGCAGTTTTTCTATAACGGTTTTGTCGTCTTTGACAAAGCTCGCATTTGAAAAGAGCAAAAATCTCCCCGGGTACAGGGTATATTCATAGAGGTATGCCGTCTTGTCACCTAAGTCTATACTCTTTACAAGCTTGAAATCTTTATCCTCTACTTTATAAGAGGTGATAACATGGCGCACGCCACTCATGTCAAAAAAACTCTTCGCATCGGAAATGGAAGGGGTGCTATTCATTAGTGTAAGAAAATTTTCATGATGCATCACTCGCATAACTTCAGCACCACCGGTTGAATATAAACCATACAGAGGAGCATAGTGGGGTAAGGTTACATACATATCAATCGGTGATAATAAAAATTCATGGTTTGTTCTGGGAGTTGATAAAAATCTTTCTGTGTCTTTACTGACTGTGAGTTCTTCTACAAAACCCTTTTTATGAATAAACCAATCCCACGGTACAGCGAAATAATATCCATAATTTGCAAGAAACAGATCAAAAGTCAGAATCAAGACAAGAAAATACTTGATGATATTCTTAAATTTTGTCTGGAAAAAAATAAGGAGCACTACAGAGAAGACAAAGGAAAAAAGGAGCAATCGTTTCAGGTTATGGAGATTAAATTGAATATCATTGTATGCCTCTGGTTTAAAACCCTTAATATCCATAAATCTGTACACATCAGCGTCAAAGAGGTAAAGATATCCCCAGAGAAGTGCAAAAACAAAACCGCAGTAGAAAGATATATAGATTACAATTCTCGTTTTTTTATCCTTTTTTTCTACCCCCTCCTTCAACCTGTCGAATCCAATCCCTGCTGTTATGGAAATAGCAAAGAAGAAAAGAAAGAGGAACTTTACCGGATAGCGTATGCTATTGAAAGGGGGGATATGGTAAAGAAGTGAATAAAAAGGTGTGTATTTTCCCATGGCAAAGATAAAGGAGAGCATCATGAAAACAACAAATAGCCATCGTTTTCTGTCCTTGCTTATAAAAAAGAAGCACGAGAGAATAAATGGGATTATTCCAAGATACATTGTTTTTAACCATGATTGGTTCGCCCAATATTTTTCTAATGTTTGGAAATACCCAAACACATCAGGTAAGAAAAAAAGTATAAAATCTTTTCTTGCGAAAGACCACGTGGTGGCTTCAAAATAACTCAATCCAGCATGCCTTATGCTCCATATTTTAAGCTCGTAAAAAGGCAAAAATTGTACAGCAGAAAGAAAAATAAAAATGAGAGCGCTCAGAATAAGACCTTTAAAGCGAAAGGAAAGTTTTGTCTTTTCAGAAATAAAAATTCCAGGAAACAAGGAAATACTTGCAAGAACCAAAAAATTCAATAGAACAATCTCAGGCGCACCAGCAAGAAATTCCATTGTGATAAAAATTCCTGTAAATACTATATGTTTTGCTCTTTTATGCTCAAGATACTTTAAAAAAAACATTATAACTAATGGGAACCATGGGATAGCCAGAAGATGTGTAAGAAGGGTATGGATTGAAAATAGGTATCCTGAAAACATAAAGACAACACTGCCAACAAAAGAAGCTAATGGGGATTCTCTGAGGTACCGTAAAAAAACATATAATGAAACAGCAGCAAATACAAAATGAAGGATTATGAGCCAGTTCCATACAATATTGAATGGCAGAAACAAATAGAATATATGGGGTGGATAAAAAATCCCTGGCTGGAGTGTAGCAAGAAGTGGAATACCTGAAGAATTATGAGGATTCCACAATGGCATCTGAAAAGACTTTACGAGACTAACCCAGAGGTAACGGGGTGGAATAAAAAATGCTGAAAGGTCCCTTTCTACAAAAACATCAGAAGATAAAAGCGTTTTGTGAAAATAAAGAGCAATCAGGAAAAAGAATATCGGGAATGCAATCATTATATAAAAGAAAAGGCCTTTACAGGCCTTCTCTTTTCTGTAATATTGAATAAATTATTTATCCTGCTACCAATTGGTACAATCAGGTGCACCTGAACGACCAACTGTCCAGCATTTAATAACAGCAGCATTAGCAGACGTAGGAAGTGACGCTACTGAGAATGTATAAGTGCCTGCACCTGCAATTGAAAATGTAAGAGTTGTACCTGAAACATTCAAAGCAATGCCTTGAACATTAGCAGCATTAACAATCTCTTGCATATTATACTGGGTTGTAGGCAGATAGTTGCTCATAACATACTGAGCAAAAAGGATGCTATTTGCTCCCCGGAGTGCTCCAAGAAGACCCTGGGCTGTTGCGTCACCTGCCTGCTCTTTTATCTCCATATATTTCGGGATTGCAACAGCTGCAAGAATACCAATAATGATTATGACGATGATGAGTTCAATCAATGTAAAACCTCTCTGATTCCTCAAAGTTTTCACCTTTTCGCCTCCTGAATATATTTTCATGTCAAATATAATATGCAAATATCATACCAAGTTGCTGATAGCTAATAGCTCATGGCTCGTGGCTCATGGTTGATAGTTTATAGAGACTGCTTTTGCTATAAACCATGAGCTATGAGCTAAAAACTACTACATATAGTGTGACATATATCATATTTCAGCATATATAGTAAACATAAATTATAACTATTTATTTTTATTCATATAATTTCACTTCCAGCACATAAAAATTCCTACAATTTTTGTTGATAACATATGTAAAATGTTGATGTTTTACACAGAAGTCAGAATCAAGGGGCGAGGTAATGATTGGATGATACATGATGGACGATGCATTATGCACGATACACGATGAGCCATGAGCTATGAGCGTCTGTGCCTTGCTTTTATTTCCTCTGTGACTCGCCTTTAGACAGCATTTGCATACGACCGTACTTCTTGATTCAATCTTTCACCAAGCTCTTCAGCAGCCACATCAAGATCATATTGTGATTGAAGCCCAAGCCAGAATTCCGCGGATGTTCCGAAAAACCGCGCAAGCCTAAGTGCAGTATCAGCTGAAATTCCCCGCTTTGTAAGGACAATCTCGTTAATTCTGCGTGGTGGTACACCGATGTTAAGTGCAAGTTTATTCTGGCTAATACCCATGGGTTTAAGAAATTCTTCCAGGAGAACTTCTCCGGGATGTACGGGATGCAATTTCTTTTTCATAAATTTCCTCCCTAATGATAATCTGTTATTTCCACATTATATGCATCTCCAGACTGCCATATGAAACAAATACGCCATTGATTATTAATTCGAATACTATATTGACCTTCACGATCACCTTTTAATTTTTCCAACCTGTTTGCAGGAGGAACTTTAAGATCATTGAGATTTTTAGCATTGTTTATCATACGTAATTTTCTTAATGCAATTTGCTGAATATCGTGAGGTAGTCTACTCGATCCCTCCCGACTATATACCTTCTCTGTTTCAACAGTTTTAAACGACTTTATCATTTTTTACAGTATATAACGGAAAACGTTAAACGTCAAGCGGGTATAACATCTCTCTGTGTCATGTTTTTATCTGGTTCTTGGAATTTGGTCATTGGTAATTGAGTATTTCTACCTCTTTGCTCCATGCCCCTTGCCCTTTGCCCCTCTGTGTCTTGCTTTGATGATTCGAATTTGTTTATTGATTATTGATTTATTTCTATATCGTACTTCTTAACCCTGTACCACATGCTTCGTTCGGATATGCCAAGCAGTTTCGCTGCCTTTGCCTGAGACCCGTTTGTTTTTTTAAGGGCATTAATAATCATCCTCTTTTCCATCTCTGATATTGCCTTATCGAGTGACATATCAGAAAAGGTCACATCTGTCAGTTTTTCTTCGCTCCTTAAATACAGAGGCAAATCATCAGGGGTAATCATATTCCCATCGCACATGATTGCAGCCCTTTTGATAACATTAATAACCTCACGGACATTGCCCGGCCAATCATAGGCAAGGAGTGCTGCCATCGCTTCGTCTGATATTTCTATGAAAGCACCCTCTTCTTTTTCCATATCCAATAGAATATTTTCGATGAATACACTGATATCTTCTTTGCGTTGCCGTAAGGGAGGGACATTAATATGTATCTGGGAAAGCCTGTAAAAAAGGTCCTCCCTGAATTGGCCTTCCTTTATTCTCTCCTCTAAAATCCTGTTGGTTGTTGAGATAATGCGTATATCCACTCTTATTGTCTTTGTTGAACCAAGGTGCTCAAACTCTTTTGTGTCTGCAACCCTGAGAAGTTTTGCCTGAAGGTAAGGGCTCATTTCGCCTATTTCATCCAGTACGATTGTCCCGCCATCAGCAACTTCAAACTTTCCCTGCTTTTGCTGAACAGCACCGGTGAATGCCCCTTTTTCGTATCCAAAAAGTTCACTCTCAAGGAGATTATCCGGGATGGATGCGCAGTTCACCACAACAAATCTTCCCTTCCTCCCTGAGAGACTGTGAATGAGATGCGCAATCACTTCCTTCCCTGCACCTGTCTCTCCAGTTATAAGAACTGTAAGGTCTGTCTCAGCAATCTTTTCAACCTGTTTGAAAATCTTCTTCATCTCTTCTGATTTTCCGATAACACCATGAAAGATAGCATCTTTTAGTCTTTCTTCTCTTAGTACCACCACTTCTTCTTCTAATTGTTTTTTGCCAAGAACCCTTTTTACCATTATCTTCAATTCCTCGAGAGGAATGGGCTTTACAAAGAAATCTGTAGCGCCTCTCTTTATAGCTTCAAGGGCATTGTGTTTGGTTCCGTATGCAGTGATGATTAGAATCGGGATATTCCTCTCTTTTCTTATTTCAGTTGTAGCTGATAGACCATCCATGCCAGGTAGGCTTATGTCCATGATGATGAGGTTTACTGAAGAATCTATATGTGAATGCGACTCTTCATAGGATGCGAATGATGCAACAGCATACCCCTCGCCCTGTAGCGCTTCCTGGAGAAAGAACCGTACCCCAGGATCATCTTCAATTATGACAATCTTCTCAGCCACGGTTTCTACCCTTGTGCCTTGGTGCCTATGTTCCTATGATTCTTAAACATTTTTCGGCAACTCAATAGTAAATGTTGTTCCCTCTGCACCACTTGCAACGGATATAGTTCCTCCATGAAGTTTTATATTTTTCATACTGCTGAAAAGACCAAGACCCCTCCCACCCTTTTTCTTTGAAAAGAATGGTTTAAACATTGAAGGGAAATCTTCGTCTTTAATATGAGAGCTTTTATTATAAATGGAAACATCTATCTTTGCATTTTCCTCCTGTATAGTAATGCTTATGTAGCCTCCATCCTTTTCATACTCAAAGGCATTCTTCAGAATATTATGGATTGCCTGGGAGATTTTTGTCCTGTCCCCACTGTATGAAAGAATTGCTTTGTCCTTTTTAAATTCACAGTGCGTATCCTTATATTCCCTCAATAATGAAACAAGTGACTCATCAATGACTTCATAGAGGTTAAACTCTTCTTTCACCAGCTCATTGTCAGTAAAATCAAGAAGGTCTCCTGTAAATTTGTCAATCTTTTTTGCTGCATCAAGTATCGTTGTAATATATTGCCGTTGAGTCTCATCAGTAATCTTTTGTTGCAATAACTCACTCATACCGGTAATTGTATTAAGGGGGTTTCGCACCTCATGGGCAACAGTGAGGGACATATAGCCCAGGGGTATAATAAAATCGAGTTTTTCTATATCCTCCTGTTTTATATCAGTCTTCGATGATTGCATCTCTGATTCAGAGCGGATACGTTCCATAAGCCTTTCAATAATCTGGTATATTTCCATTAGCTGTCCTCTTTCTCTTTTTGCCTCTTCAAAACGCATAAGTTTTTCTGCCCTTTGTACGAGATCCTTGATAGGATCTGTCATTGCAAGAATCACAATAAAAGAGCAGAAGGCTGAAAAGAGTGATGTACCGAAAACCCAGACAAAACTAAAACCTTTGTCCTTGAGAACATATAACGCCACAGCAATGGCAAGAATATTGGTAAGAAAAACAACAAGAGGGATAATGGTATTTAAATTGTATCTAAGGTTATTCGGATCTTTAAAAAAGCTTTTCACCCTCCGCCACTCCTCAAAGCTCCCATGAGATTCCACCAGGGCATGAATATGGCAAGGGCAAGGAATAAGACCATCACTGAAAGACCTGCGGTGAGGATAGGCTCCACCCATGCAGAAAGCCGATTGACTGAATAACTCACTTCCCTGTCATAGTGCACGGATATTTCTTTTAACATTTCCTCAAGGGAGCCTGTCTCTTCGCCAGTTGAGATAAGGTGTATGACAAGAGGCGGAAAAATGCCTGCCTCTTTCAATGGCCCTGAAATACCCTTCCCCTTCTCAATCTTTACGCCAATCTCATTAATCTTTTCTGCAATATATTTATTACCAACAGTTCGTGCCACAATATCGAGTGTCTTTACAATGGGAATACCTGTTCGCACAAGGTTCTCAAGCATAAAGGCAAATCTACCCATACTGATTTTGAGTATAATCTGACCGATGAGGGGAATCTTCAATTTTAAGGAATCAAATACATAGGCGCCTTTATCAGAATGGATATAGAGGACAACAAGGACAATAATCCCGATAAGCCCTCCGAGAACAAGAAGTCCGTAGGATTGCACAATATCGTTGATGAGAAGCAGAATCTGGGTAGGAAGTGGAAGGGCCACCTTAGAGCCTTTAAATAATGGAACAAAACGAGGAACCACTACACGTATTAAAATGAAGAACGCAATAATTAGTGTGGATATAACAAAAACAGGATACCGTAAGGCAGACTTTAACATCTCTTTTGTCTTCATCTGAAATTCAATGACACCGGCAAGCCGTTCCAGCACGTCTTCGAGAGCGCCTGCTACCTCCCCTGCTTTTACCATACTCACATACAATTCTGAAAAGATACCTTTATGTTTTGAAAGGGCATCTGAAAAAGATTGTCCTCTGTCAATCTCCTGACACATATCCCGGATTGCCATTTTCAGCCGTGCATTTGATGTCTGTTCTTCGAGCGCCCGCAATCCTGATATAAGGGGAATGCCGGCACGTACAATGGTCTGCAACTGCCGGGTGAAGAATACAAGGTCGTCATACCGAACGCGCTGAAACCGCACAAAGATATCATCAACAGAGGATAATCCACCGCCTACCTGTCTGGCAGAGACAGGGAAAAGCCCCATACCATCGAGATGGCTATAGACTGCTGCCTTTGACTCTGCCTCAAGGGTTCCTGTAACAAGCGTACCTTTTTCATCCCGTGCCCTGTATGTGTAGGTCGCCATCTATACTCCCTGCCTCATTCCACCTGCGCTACAGTTAATGCCTCTTCAATGGTTGTAATGCCGAAAAGGGCTTTCATAATTGCATCATCGCGAATGAGCCGCATCCCTTTTTCTATTCCCTTCTTTTTTATCGCCTCGCTCGATGCTTTACTGGCAATAAGTTCCCGGATATCATCATCCACAACAAGAATTTCATAAACACCGGTTCTTCCTTTGTATCCTTTGTATCGACATGAGGGACACCCTTTACCCCTGTAAAGCAAAACATCGTCGCTTATGTTGAATGTCTTGTGAACTGACGGTGCTGGAAAATATGACTCTTTGCAGTCCGGGCATATCTTTCTGATAAGCCTCTGGGCAATGACGCAGGAAACCGAAGAAGCAACGAGGAATGGCTCTATTCCCATCTCTACGAGCCGTGTTACTGCACCTGCTGCATCATTGGTGTGTAATGTGGAAAGTACTAAATGACCGGTGAGTGCTGAATGGATGGCAATAGTTGCTGTCTCTGAGTCCCTGATTTCACCAACCATTATAATATCCGGGTCCTGCCGTAAGATGGAGCGTAACCCTGAATCAAAGGTAAGTCCTGCTTTCGGGTTCACCTGTGCCTGGGCAAGACCATCAACCGTATATTCCACAGGGTCTTCAATGGTAATAATATTCTTTTCAGGAGAATTGATATAGTTGAGGATTGCATAAAGTGTCGTGGATTTCCCACTTCCTGTGGGACCTGTTGAGAGAATAAACCCGTAGGGCCTTTTGATGACCTTTTTTATCTTCTCCTCGTCATCAGTAAGAAAACCCAATTTATCAATTCCGTATAAGGATGTGCTCTTATCAAGGAGACGGAGGACTGCCTTTTCACCATTGATTGTTGGAAATGTGGATACCCTTACTCCCACCTCTCGCGTGCCTTCACGGATGTTGAAGCGACCATCCTGGGGAATCCGTGTCTTTGCTATATCAATACCTGCAAGGATTTTGATTCTCGATATAATAGGAAGGAACATACTCTTGTCCGGTGAAGGAATATCACGCAACCGTCCGTCCACCCTCATCCGAATTCGCATGCGCCTCTTTGTTGGTTCTATATGAATATCACTCGCACTATCAGCAAGCGCCTGGGCAAGAAGGCTGTTCACAAATCTTACCACTGGCTCCTGCTCTGCCATATCCACAGAGATTCTCTCATCTAAACTCTCTTCCTCTTCATGAATGAGGGCTATCTCTTCACTCTCCTTCATTTTTTCCAGTGTCTCTTCAACGATTGTCTTGATACCGTAATACCTTTCAAGTGCCCGTCTCATCTGTCCTTCGGTAATGATGCATGGCTCGGTTTCCATTTTTACAATTCTTGCAACTTCATCCATGGCATCAATATCAAGGGGGTCAACCATGGCAAGCCTTAACACATTGAATCGTTTCTCAAAGGGTATCACCATATAGTTCTTTGCTGTATCAACACTGATGAGCTGAATCACGTCCTTTGGTATCTCCATATCATCAATATTGACAATGGGAATCCCGAGCTGTCTGCTAATGGTATCAATAATCTCCTTCTCAGAGAGAAGTCCTAATTTAACAATGACCTTTCCCAGCTTCTCACCGTATTTTTTCTGCTCCACCAGCGCTTTTGAGAGATCTTCCTCTCTGATTTTTTTTGCCTCTAAGAGAATCTCTCCAAGTCTCTTCCTGATTCTTTGAACCATACGTTTAACTCCTTCTTTTTAAATAACCAATGTTCACATTACAGTAATCAAACATAGAACATTAAAAATTCCAATTACCGAATTACAGAAACTGTCACAGATAAAAATTTCTTTTTTCAGTTGGGATGAATAATCGTTATATTTTTTTTCTGCTTTGGGATTTGGAATCTGATTATTGGTCATTATCTTTTAATCATCCTCTTACTCAACAATTCATGGAAATGTTGTTCCATAGTCTGCATGCCGTATTCCTGTCCCATCTCAATAGCAGAGTTAATCTGGTATGTCTTTCCCTCACGAATCATATTGCGTACTGCAGGTGTGGCAATCAGTATTTCTGTATTCGGTACTCTACCCTTACCATCCGCCTTCTTATAGAGCTTTTGTGAGATAACCGCCTGAAGGGTTACTGCAAGCTGTGAACGAATCTGGGGTTGCTGGTGTGGTGGAAAGACATCAATGATTCTATCCACAGTCTGGGCAGCATTCGTTGTATGGAGGGTCGAAAATACGAGGTGACCAGTTTCTGCAGCAGTGATGGCTGTCTGCATGGTCTCGAGATCCCTCATTTCGCCAACAAGAATTACATCAGGGTCCTGCCGTAAGACATGACGTAGTGCTGTGGCAAACGAGAGGGTATCATCTCCCACCTCCCTCTGAGATACAACTGATCTTGCAGGAGTATATACATATTCAATAGGGTCTTCTATAGTAACAATATGGAGCGACTGCTCATGGTTTATCAAATCAACCATTGCAGCAAGGGTTGTGGATTTGCCGCACCCTGTAGGACCTGTAACCAGCACCAGTCCATTGGGTTTTCGTGTGAGGTCTTTTAGAATGCCGGGAAGGTTTAAATCCTCAAGCTTTGGAACTTTTTCCGGAATAAGTCTGATGGAGAAGGCTATAGAACCTTTCTGAAAATAGACATTTACCCTGAACCGGCCCTTCCCCTTCCAATCATAGGCAAAATCAAGTTCCTTTTCATCACGGAATCTCTGCTTCTTCACCGGGTCGTCTACAATCTGGTCTAAAAAATCTCTGAGTACAGTCTTTATGAGCGGCTCCCTATCTAAAAAGCTCAGGTCACCGTTAACTCTCAAGGAAGGGGGTATACCCTCTATCAGGTGCATATCCGATGCACCCTTTGCAATCATTACTTGCAGTAATTCATGGATATTTAACATCTCTCACCTCAAATGAAGTTTATGTTATTAAAGGCAATCTCCCGTATATTATTATCAAACAAAATCATATAATATTTTACCTCTTTTTGGACATAATGTTTAGGGATTGGTAATGTAATCGTGTGCCATTCATTGTCTTTGACAAGCTCAAGTGGCACAGGCGGTATTTCAATGCTCTCCTTGTCGCTCACAACAATTCTCAATTTCATTGTATAGACCTTCTTCTCCATTTTTACATTCAATATCTTGTAAGAAAGTTTGAAGAGTGCCCGTAATGGAAAAGACTCTTTCTTTCCATTTAAAATAGTGTAATCAGAAAGAAAGTTGAACCCCTCCTTTGATACACCCGTATCCCTGTAGAGAAGACCAATGGGCGTATCGAGAAGAAGACCGGAAGAATCAAAGAAGCTCAGATTTCCGCCACTAAAATCAGCCTCGTAGGATATAAGCTTACGCTCCACATCCAGAATCATTTTTCCACTCAGTGCATCCTGCGTTGTGGGAGCTTCCTTTGCTACCTTCTCAATGAAGGATTTTTCGCCTGACGAGTAACTTATCACCACAGGCATATCGATGAATCCTTTTCTATACAGGTTGAGCAGTGCATCATCCATGGATATCATGCCTTCAGCCTTTGAAAGGTTGATGGTAGAGAATATCTGGTGAATCTTATCCTCCCGTATGAGGGTGCTGATTGCTGGATTTACTTTCATGAGTTCTACTGCACAGACGAATCCCTTTCCATCAGCCCTTTGTATCAGTCTCTGGGACACAACACCTTTTAATACCTGTGATATCAGGAGTCGTATCTTATCCTTTTCATCATCACGAAAGAAATCAATAATTCGGTATACTGCCTGAGAAACATGTATTGAGTGAAGGGTAGAAAATACGAGGTGACCTGTCTCAGCAAGCTCGAGTGCTGCACGCATGGTCTCTTTATCCCGTATCTCATGGACAACAATAACATCCGGATCCTCCCTCAACGCCCTCCTGAGTGCCTCGCTCACTGACAGCGTATCCCTCCCTATTTCACGCTGGCTGATAAGAGCCTTTTTTGGCTGAAATGTAAATTCAATGGGGTCTTCAATCGTAAGGATATGGCATGCCTTTTCCCTGTTGATAATATCTACCAGAGAAGCAAGGGTCGTGGATTTTCCACTCCCTGTAGGACCTGTAATAAGAACAAGACCGCTCTCATATGTAGTAAAATCCTTTAGGGAATCAGGCAGTCCAAGGCTCTCAAATTCCGGAATGTTCGCTGGTATGGGCCGAATGACAAGACTCAGGTTATTTCTTTTGAAAAAGGCATTCACCCTGAATCTGTTTCCACCATTTATATCATAGCTGTAATCGAGTTCCTTCTCCTTCAGGAACCGTGCATAGAGCCAGTCTGTGGTTGTTGCCCTGAGAATCCTTCTCACATCATCATCGCTCAGGACTACATCACCAAGTTTAACAATACCCTTTTTGTTCCCTAAAGGTGGAAAACCAGGAAAGAGAAAGATGGAGTGGACACCCTGAGCAAAACCAGTTTCAACGATTTTTTGCAGACTGACCTTCTTCAAGAACCCTCACCCTCTCGATGATTTTGCTTCTCTCCTCTTTTGTCCCTGCCCCCTCATTCAGATAAGCTCTAAAGTATCTCACTGCTTCAGCATGCTCATTCAGCTCATCCCTGATAATTGCATAAGAGAGATAAAGGGTCGGGTTCTTCACCCCTCTGCGAAGAAGCACCTCAAGGAATCGTGAGGCCTCTTCTAACCGCCCCTCAGTCCTCAGTAAAGCAGAAATATTTAAATACGATTCAATACTCTCGCCATCAATCTCGATTGACTTTCTGAAATATTCTTCAGCAAGCTTATTATCCCCTTCTCTCATCAAAAGAAGTCCGAGATTGTTATATGCCTTTGCATAATCCTTCCTGTATTCGAGTATTCTCCTGAAATAAGATATAGCTTCCTTTGTGTTGCCTTCCTGCGTTGCAATTACGCCAAGGTTGTTCAATGCTTCAATGTGGTCTGGTTTCTCTGTAATTATTGTATGGTAGAGTGCCTTCGCCTCTTGTAACCTCCCCGCACTCATCTCTCTTAATGCTTCGCTGTATAGTTTTTCAAGTTTCTTATTGTCTATAGCCCTTATTGAAACGCTCACCTCTTCCTTTTCCTTAGGGGCAACCGGTATTTTCTCCTTCTTTGTAACCGGCGCTTTTTTTACTGGTTGAGAAGAGGCAAGACGGACTGGTATATCTCGTGTATCGGGCTTATCTTGCTTATCTGGTTTAATGGCAAGCTCTACTGGTTTGACTTCTGATCGTTCAGGTTTAATTATCTTTGCTTCTGCTACAGGTTTTGCCTGTGATGGCTGGGGTTTTACCGTTACCTGCGCAATCACTTTCGGCTTATGAAATGCAGGAACAGAAATATAGACCACCGTGCCAACAACAATGATTCCAAGAATGCTGTAAATAATCCACCGGGACTTATTCCCTCCTTTATTTTTCAGGGAATAGGTCGTCACCGTCACTGTCTGCTTCCGTTCTTTTTGCGCCTTCTTTAATGCATCAAGGATAATGCTCATGGTTTCTCTTCACCCAGCATGATTCTCGGTGTCAGCAATACAACAAGTTCAATCTTTTTGATTGTTTCGGTTTCCACTTTAAAAAGTTTCCCTAAAAGGGGTATGGACATAAGACCTTTTGTACCCGTTGTTTCTGTCTTCTTGAGATTCTTGATTAAACCGCCTATGATAACTGTTTCACCGTCCTTCATGCGAACAATTGTATCTGCTTCCCGCACATCAAGAACAGGCACCTGACTGCCTGAAGGCGATGTTTCGATATCCACCTTATCGGTGAGCATGGGGTGGATGTGGAGAATGACATTGCCCTCAGGGTCTATCTGGGGTGTTACATCGAGAATGAGTCCAACTGTCATAAATTTCGGTGTATAGGTTGCAAGGGGAACACCTCCGGTACCAATAGACTGCTGTTCATCAAAGTAGACATCCTGTGTTGCCACTTTTATGATTGCCCTCTGGTTATTGAGCGTTGCAATCTTCGGACTCGATACAACATTTACTGTCCCCTGGGTTCTCAAAAGGTCAATAAAGGTATTGGTGATGTCAAGATTTTTTGAACCCACAAAGAAACGGAAATACGGTATGCCTGCAGGATACGCAGTCGTGCCAATAGGAGGAGTAGCTGGAAGAGGATTCAAAAGCACCTGCTGACCTTTTACTGCAAATTCCCCTATCCTCGAATCAATGAAACGCCAGTTGATGCCTTCTCTTGATTCATCGCTTAGAGTTACTTCCACAATTTTCGCCTCAATCATTACCTGCCTGTGAATGACACTCTCCGCAGCCTTGAGAAACATGGCAATATCTTTGAGGTGTTTGGGATAGTCAGTGACAAAGACCATCATTGCCTGCCTGTTGATAACAAATTTTCCGTCCTTTGAAATAAGGCTTTTCAGATTATCTTCAAGGTTTTTCCACATATCCGATTCTGTTTCACTGCGAATAGAAACCGTGGAATCTGTCGTTCCAGTTCCTGTCGTACCTGTGGTACCTGTCGTACCTGTGGTACCAGCCTGTGAACCGATTGTTCCCACAACACTACTCGTTCCTATCTTCTTTAAAGTAAGGTAATTGAGATGAAATATCTTTGTCTCTATCTTCGGTTTCGACACATAGATTGTACGTTCCTCAATCTTAAATGAATAATTTAATGGTTCGAGAATATACTCGAGTGCCTTTTCGAGGGTCACATTCTTCAAATCCACAGTAGATGTGCCCTTTACATCAGGCTCTATGACAACATTGTAGTTGGTCTGCTTTGCAATCCCTCTCAAGATATCCTTTACATCTGCCTCCCGTAACGAGAAGGAATAGAGTTCTTTCTGAGTCGCTGGTGCAGCAACCTTTCCCTTTTCCACCTGCAATGAGACAGGACTTGGAATATCGACAGGCTTTATTGCCTTTGGAGGCTCTTTAGCCTGCTCCACGTGGGCACATGATACCAGAACCCACAGACATGTAATGATAAGCAATATATTTCTCATTTCCCCCTCTCAGTACTCTTTGTCTTTACTTCTTCTTCCACCATATCCTCTATATTCACTAAACGAAGTATGCGCTTTACGCCGCCTCTTACAAGAGTCACGCTGTCTTTCTCAATGCTTTGAACCTTCTCACCGCCTACAATATCTCCCTTCTTCACCACTTCGTTGTCAATGATGGCAATCCTGCCCTCCTGTCCCTCCATTATTGCCACAAGCTTCAGGCTTGTTTTCTGAATAGACTCTTTTTCCTTCTTCATCTGGGGAAGTAAAAAGGGGTCTTTTGCCCATGCCACATCAAAGCTTCCTGGTTGTGGTTTGAATGCCTCTTTAATCTCTGTTGCAATCTGGGAGATAACAGGTGGCACTCCTGTTGCAGCGGGCGCTGGCGTTACTGCAGATACTACCTTTGCCGGAGGAACAGGGGTCTTCTTTTTGCCTGTAAAAAAGTGTATGTAGCCTGCAAGCAATATACCCACAATAAGTGCTATCCAGACCGGTTTACTTACCTTCACTCGTTTTTCCTTTCATTGCCTTGAATGCAACAATATATTTGCCTGTAAGCACAGGATATTCCTTCTCATTATATGCTAATTGCGCCCTTGTAATACCCCGGTAAACTGGTTGATTAACAATTTCTTCTAAAAACCTTCCCATCTCAATGAATCTCCCTTTGACTTCAATCTCAAAAAGAGGATTGACGATGACTGAAGGCTGCTCAACATTGACTGAATCGAATACATGGGTCATACGTTCGATGGCAACACCCCTTCCCTGTGCAAGCCTCACAAGTTCTTTCATCACATCAGAGAAACGGTCAAGGTCAGGGGCATGGGCTTTGAATTCTTCCAGGGATTTCTTCCAGTGAGACTCTTTGTCCCTTGACTGAATCAAGGTTTGCAGGGAAGCATCTGCTGTCTTGCTCTCCTGTCTTATCTTTGATAGCTCTGTCTCCTTTGCCTTGATACTTGATGAGGCAGGATAGAAGATAAGGCCTACCCAGAGGATAATGAGAATAACAGGCAATCCATACCAGATATAGATGGTCTTAAATTTCATAGTTCAATACCTTTGCATTCACAGAAAATTCTATAACCTTTCTGCCCTTCATTTCTTTGAATGTATTACTCGTTACTTCCACATTTCGGATAAATCCACTTTTCTTGAGCGCCATAATAAAATTGAACATCGTCAGTTCAAGGGTCTCAGGTTCTCCAAGAATATAGCCTTTCAGTGTGAGGGCATAATGTGTACTCACTGGCTTCTGGGGTTGACCGGGCGGAACCTTTGCCTGAGCCTGAGGCGGTGTCTGCGGTACTGCTTTCGGGGGAGCCTGCGGTGTTTGAGGCGCCTGTGCCTGTGATTCACCCGCAAAGTCTATGGATTTTATATACACATCCTGCGGTAATTTTGATGAAAGGAACTTAAGCAGGGAAATGAATGTTATATCTTTTTTCAGTGCCTCACTCCGTATCAGGGAAAGTTCGCTTTGAGGGGCAGAGGATGGCATCATAGCACTAATCTTCTTAATGCCGTCCAGTTTCCTTGCAAGGTTCGCCTTCTCTGTGCTAAGGGTAATGTTTGTTTTGTTCAGCGTGCCGTACACGCTCAATGAAAGGAAGATGAGGACAAGAAATATAATGGCGCTTCCAATCTTAAGCCATTTTACATAGGACTGCTCCTGTCCTAATGCTTTCACCTCACCTGGCAGTAAGTTCGGATAGAGATTGCTATTCATGCAGAGTGTGTAAGCAGGGATAAACTCTATTTCTATTTCGGCGACAGCAGGCAGATAGTCCGTCTCCTCAATCATCGCCTCTTTCAGTTTCTCGAAAAACTGCGGTATCTTTGCCCCCCTACCTGCAAGAAAGACCTTTGTTATCTGTTTATCAGGATACCGCTGGTTATAGACGCTGAATGTCCTCTGGATTTCACCTTCAAGTCGTTCAAAGGGCATTCTCAGTACATCGTAGAATTCATCGCTCAGCCCTTTCTCTCTTATGTATCGTGATGCCTCATCATATGAATAGTTAAGGGCACTCATAAGAGAGTCGGTAAAGCTCTCAGATGCTGTGAGAATCTCTCTCGCAAACATGAGGTTCTTTTGATCGAAGATAAATATGCCTGTTCTTCTTCCGCCAACATCAATAACAGCAACAGAACCTTTTATCTCTTCCTTGATTGTCTGGAGATAGGTGAATGCAATGTCTGTCAAAAGACGGATATGCCTGAAACCCGCATGCCTGAGAGCAGCAGTGATAGTATTGGCATATTGTTTCTGTGTCCCTACAAAGAGCACTTCTTCCTTCTTTACGCCTTTCTCATCCACCTCTCCGAGCATCACATGTTCATAAATCATGTCATCAAGCGGGGTAGTGAGTATTTTCCGTGTAGACCAGTTGAGGACCTCTTTCTGCTCTTTTTTTGGAAGAATGGGGATTGTGAATGTCTTTTTGACAATATCTTCAGAGGTAATGCCTGCGATGACTTCGTGGTTCGTACCCTCTCGCGCAGCAATATCAGCAAGGATTACTTCGAGGTCAGCAATATCCCCGCTGAAGGGGTATTCTCCCTTTGAGACCTCTGTTGCCTTTTGTCCTTTTCCACTGCATCGGACATACTTTACGCTGACTGTACCTATATCTATGCCAATAGTATCCATAAATTACATAATAATCAAATTACATGATACACGATGCATGATGCATGATTTAAAAAAATCGTGTATCGTCCATCGTCCATCATGTATCATCCAATCATGACTTTTGCCCCTTGCCCCCTGCCTTCTGGCTTCTGGATTCTGTATTCTTACTCGTGGATCAAGCATCCTTTGTCTCTTCAGTTTTTCTATTCCTTCTTTATCTTTCCCATTAACTTCAATTTTTCTATGGCAGATGGTGTAAGATTGATATTTCTACTTCTGCCCGGTTCCTTTTTCAGATAGCCCTTCTTATAAAGGGGTTCAAGAAAGGTTGCTGCGCTATTTGTTTTGAGGTTCATACGCTTGGTAATCTCTCGCTGGGTTGGGTAATACCGGCGTTCGGAAAAATAGTCAAAAAGAAAAGAAAGGCATTCAGCCTGTCGTTTTGTGAGTGGAGGCAAAACCTTAAGTTCAGTACTTTCAGGATTTTTCATGTGATTTGCCTACCTTTTTGCTTACTATGCATAGATACGTCCATAATAGTATGCATTTTTTATCAAGTCAAGAAAAATTAGATTTTCTCAAATCAATTGTGTAAATTTCCTATCCTCATAAAGCAAAAATACACAATTTTTTTGCTGTAAGGCAATAAAAATCAAGTTGTTTATCCACTATTTTTAAGTATTAGATTAAGGTTATCTTTGAAAATAGCCACCTAAAGATGCTAAAATGTGGCTATGAATATGATAAAGTGTCCAAGATGTTCTGGAAAGGGGTTTTGGAAAGTAAGGAGAAGCAAATTAAGGTGTAAGAATTGCAGTTATGAATTCAGGAGAAAAGATTATCCTTTAAATTTAAGTAGGTATCAATGGAAGAAGTTTTTAAAATGGTTTATAATTTCTGGGAGAGTAAGGATGATAATGGAGCAGGTAGGATTTAGTGAATATAAAGTTTTAAGATGTTGTCAAATTACAAGGGGAGTTATGTTAAGAGATATTCCAGAAGATTTTGAGGGAACAGTAGAAGTAGATGAAACTTATCTTGGTGGTCAATGGAAGAACAAAAATAAATCACAGAGGAGAAAAGAAGTAGAAAGCAAAAGAGGAAGAGGGACTACAAAGCAACCTGTTTTTGGGATTCTTTGCAGAGATGGAAAAGTTCAGAACCAGCCTTTGGTAGAATCTTCTCGCCTTTCTCTCAGGCTTCTTGTTCCCAAGGGTGTAATCAGCGACCGCATTTCCATCAGCTATGGAAAAGCTCAACGGGGAGAGTGTGTGAATAGCCACACTAATGAGGGCGTAGAGATAACTTACATTATCAAGGGGAGTTGCGTTTTTGTGTACAATGGCAAAAATTATAATCTCGAGGAAGGAAACATCATCTATTTTCAGGCAAAAAACATCATGCAGTCTTTACTGACGAACCAATGGAATTTTTTTCCATATATATCCGGGAAGAATTTTAACGCCGGAGTTGCTGAAGAAAAAAATAAAAAAACTTAAGGAGGGTTATAATTGTGAAAAAATTTTTGTTATTTACAGTAGTCGGTATTGTTTCGGTTTTTTCTCTCCTAGCTTCAGTACACATCGCCGGGGCTCAGAGAAAAGAAGATCCGATTGTCATTGGCGTACCAAGCTCGCTAAAACTACTTGAATCTGCAGAGGGGTATAAGGCTATAGTTCTTGCAGCCGAAGAAATAAACGCAAAGGGCGGCGTTAAAGTGGGAAGTGTGCATAGGCCCTTAAAAATAGAGGCAATCGATACAAGGGATGGTGAGCCGGGTGTTCCTATTGCAGATGCCATACTTGCTATTGAGAAGTTGTTTCTGGAAAAGAAACCTCATGCGGTGGTGCTAGGACCTTTCAGGTCCGAGGTGCTGCTGGCAGCAATGGACATCTATGCACAGTACAAAATGCCAAGCATCAATGTGGCTATGACCCCTAAGTTTGTTGAAAAATATAGCCAGAATCCTGAAAAGTATAAGTACTGTTTCAGAATGATGGATGCTAAGTATGTCGTGGGATACCTTACGAAGGTTATGGAGAAGATTAACAAAGATTTTGGCTTTACCAAAGTATATATTGTGGTACAGGATGTACTCTGGTCCACTTCCATTGGAACAGGAATGCAGGGATGGTTCCAGAAGAATAAATGGGAGGTTCTGGGCTATGATAAATATCCCACCGGTGCGTCTGATTTTTCTACAACCATGATCAAAGCAAAACAGAGTGGAGCCCAGGTTATACTTCCTATCTTTGATATGTCTACCAGTGGCATTCTTGTTCAGCAATGGGGGGATATGAAGGTACCGGCTCTTATGGCTGGGTTCATTTCTCCCTTGATGGGCTCTAAGGCATGGTCTACTTTTGGGGACAAGATTGAAGGTGTGATCAATGTTGTATTCCAGGCGGGCAATATTCCCCTGAAAAAATATCCCCCTTCTGCGAAGTTTTACAAGACGTACACAAAGAGGTGGGGAGAGCAGCAGAGCGGCCATATGCCATCACAATGCTATGATTCAGTTTATGCCCTTGTGGGTGCTATCGAACGGGCTGGATCCCTTGATCCAGACAAACTAGTAAAAGAGATTGAGAAAACTGATATGGTGGGAAGTATTGGTAGGATTAAATTCCAAGATCACCAGTTTATATTTGGTGATGATCCGAAGACATCGGCTATAGCCGTAGTCTATCAGTGGAAAAAGGGTGGCAAACGTGTTCCTGTCTATCCGGAAAGCGTGGCCGAAGACAAGATCACAAAGCCTAGCTGGATGAAATAGCATGGAGCTCACAATAAGGAGCACCTTATGATTGTTTATGGATTTCTGAATAGCGTAATTCTAGCACTCATGGCCTTGGGGTTCAGCATCACTTTTGGTATCAGCAGGGTGGCAAATTTTGCCCATGGTGGATTTTATATCCTGGGTGGGATACTAACCTGGTTTTTTCTGCAGAAGGTTGGTTTTTCCTACCCCTTTGCGGCGTTTTTTGCAGTCCTCATAGTCGGTATCATCGGGGCGCTTATGTACAGGGTGCTTCTCATCAGGCTCAGAGGCCTGGAACTCTCTGAAGTCATTGCAACCTTTGCTGTAGGTATCGTCATACTTGAACTGCTTAGAAGTATGGGATTTATGGGCTACGAATACAGACTTCCCGTTTTTATCGACGGTTCTGTTGATGTTTTCGGTACATACGTCGGATTACAGAGGATAATCATCGTGGGCGCAGGTTTTATCCTTCTCGTTGCCCTCCATCTTTTTGTCCATCACACAAAGACAGGTCGGGCATTCAGGGGTGTTGCACAAGAAGACCACACAGCCCTGTCTGTAGGCATTAATCCCGACAAAATATCCCTTCTGAGTCTTTTTTCAGGATCGATGATCTGTGCTTTTTCGGCAGTAGTAATCCTGCCCCTTGGTACTATCTCCATTGATGATGGGTATGATGTCCTCATCAAGGCACTCGCAGTCTGCATTATAGGAGGATTAGAGAGTTCTACAGGGGCTATTGTAGCGAGCTTCATCATCGGCTACATTGAGGTGATTACCGCCATGTACATCTCGTCTTCGCTTACCATGGTAGTGACACTGGCAACCATGCTTACTATCCTCTTGGTGAAACCGTCGGGATTGTTCGGAAAATCAAAAGAGATTGAGGAACGTGTATGACCGGAGAACGAAGAAAGGAAAGAATAGACCGTCCCATAAAGGCAGTAACGGACGATATCTTTTGCATTTCCTCGCTCAGAGAAATATCCTATCTTATATTTCCCAGGGCTATCCCCATCGTGGGGCTCATACTGATAGCTTTCCTTGTCCCTCTATATTGGAAAAAGGTGATTGTGATTACTTTCATGACAGCGATCATGGCCTTAAGCTGGGACTTCCTTGCTTCCTGTGGCCTTGTCTCTCTCGGCCATGCACTTTTTTTTGCACTTGGAGCATATAGTTCTGGCGCCCTCAATCATTACTTCGGGCTCCCTGTTTATCTCTCCATACCGTTGGGTACCCTCACCGGTGCATTTCTTTCTACTATATGCCTTTATCCAGCACTGAGGCTCAGGGGGATTTATTTTTCCATGGTGACACTTATTATACCACTTATACTTCTTAGGGTCGTTGAGGCAACGAAGATAATGGGAGGGACAGAGGGAATGACGGCACTCGACCCCCTCCCTCCTCTTCCTTACACTATGGCTCTTAGCATGATTGCCCTCTGGGCAGTATTCTTTGGATTGAGAAGGTTCATTAATTCAGACTATGGTCTCATCTTTAATGCACTCAAAGATAACGACAGGGCAGTTGAAGCTTCAGGTCTGAGCATAGTTTGGTTCAAGATACAGGCGGTCTTTATCGGAAGTGGGATTGCCGCTTTTTGTGGTGCTTTTATGACCCATTATTACATGAGCGTGGGCATGTCCGCTTTTGCACTTGACCTTTCTGTTTTTCCAATTGCATCAAGCGTTGTCGGTGGAGTGGGAACCCTTGCAGGGCCTCTCCTCGGAGCAATTATCCTAGGCCCCCTTTCAGAAGCCTTGAGGACCTTCGGGACCTTCAGGATTGTTATCTATGCAGCGCTTCTTGGAACCTTTGTTGCTGTTCTCCCCGAAGGACTTTTTCATTATTTTTCTCGCAAGTACCATCAAATCGAACGGTGGGTGGAGGTGACCAGTGGAGTATCTGAAGATTGAAAACCTTACGAAGCGATTCGGTGGTGTTGTTGCTGTTGACGACGTAAGTTTTACCGTTACGCAAAGTACTCTTGTAGGAATCATTGGACCCAACGGTTCCGGCAAGACCACAGTGGTGAACCTCATATCGGGTTTTCTGAAACCAGATAACGGACGGGTTCTATACAAGGGGCAAGACATCACGGGTCTTAAGGCGTCCCACATTACCAATCTTGGGATTGGAAGGACCTTCCAGATGGTCAAACCTTTTTACCGTCTTCCTGCCTTTCGCAATGTTGTCGTACCACTCTTTTCTCCGAGGGTACGGAAGCTTGGAGGCCACTATGGAGAAAAAGACTCTGTAGCCCTCGATATCCTTGAAGATATAGGATTTGAAAGAGATTCTCCAGTTCCATATAAAGCCGCTAGTATACTTCCCCATGGCTATTTAAAAAGGCTTGAGATGGCTCGGGTCATTGCATTGCAAAGCGAACTTATTATCTTTGACGAATTATACTCAGGGCTCACATTGGCCGAAGTTGCCAGTATATCACCTCTTATTGAAAAGTTTGTTGAAAATGGCAAGACGGTCATTATGGTGGAACACCGGTTGAAAGAACTCTTCAAGATAGCGCACAAAGTGGTAGTTCTGGACCAGGGTAAGAAGATTGCAGAAGGGAATCCGAAAACAATCATGAAGGATCCTAACGTACGAAAGGCATATCTCGGTGTGGAGTTGCAGAAATGCTAAAAGTAAACAATTTGACCGTTTTTTATGAAAATGCTGTTGCCATCAATAAGATATCCATTGAGGTGCACCAAGACGAGATTATTGGGGTTATTGGTCCTAACAGCGCTGGGAAGACGACACTCATGAATACCATATCAGGTCTCATCCTAGACACGAAGCTCAAGGAAGAGCGCAAGGGCGGGGTGCGGATCAGCATGTTCGGAAAGATATATTATGAAGGCGAAGATATTACTAATCTTTGGCCGGACAAGAGGGTCCGGAAGGGTATTGCACTATGCAGGGAGCGGCATCCTGTCTTTAGAGAGAGCAGCGTTGAAGAAAACCTAAAGATAGCGGGCTATCTAAGACCCAGAAACGATGAGAAGGACAGTCTCAATCTTGTCTATCAGACCTTTCCGAAACTTCACACGATGAAAAAACGGAAAGCAGGCCTTCTCAGCGGAGGAGAACAACAGATGCTCGCAATTGGTATTGCCCTTATGACGCGCCCCCGATTGCTACTTCTTGATGAACCGCTGCTCGGCCTAAGTCCAAATATTCAGGTCCAGCTCGTTGAAGCCATTCTCAAAATCAAGAAGGAACTTGCTTTAACGATTATTATCGCCGAGCAGTTTGCCAGACCCCTTATCCCTGTAATAAACAGGGGCTATATCATTGAAAACGGTATGCTTGCCTTCGGAGGTAATAGAGATGAACTATATAATAATCCGGATGTGAGAAAGGCTTACTTTGGAGTCGACTACGATGAAGAGTAAATCGGTCTACACTGCATTTGTTGAAACTGCCGCAAAACAAGGGCACAAGGCGGCCCTCATCTGCCTTGGTGAAAAATACAGTTACACAATGCTGAAGAAAGAAAGCGAGCGTCTGGCATCTTCCCTGTATAAACTGGGAATAAGGCAGGGTGATAGGGTTATAATTTATATTCCCAATTGTCCACAGTGGGTCATTATGTGGCTTGCACTCCAATACCTCGGTGCTGTGGCGGTACCCGTAAGTCCGATCTATACCGCACATGATCTTGAATATATAGCTGGTGATTCAGGCGCCAAGGTAATTCTTTGCGCAGATACTAATTTTGGCTATGTAAAGCTCGTAAGGGAAAGCGGAACAACAAATCTGAAAACGATTATTTATACCAACGTGGCTGATATGCTTCCCATGTGGAAGAGATGGATCGGGTTTGGTTTTGACAAAATACCCTTTGGTAAGGTCAAGGAGGGAAGCGATATCCACCAGTTCACAAGACTCCTCAGGTCGCAGCCTGACCATTCACTAAAAGTCGACCCACCTGCAAAAGAAATCCTGGAAATTCTTTATACAGGTGGTACGACAAAATTCCCTAAAGGCGTACCTATAACTCATGACGTTTTTATAGAATCCTTTATTACCCAATTGCAGGTTAGCGAACCCCTCATCCCCCTTGAGGAAAATATCATTGCCCAAGGAGCCCCTTTGTTTCACGTGTTAGGGCAACTTTTCGGCCTCGGCCCTATCTGCCTCACAGGCGCTACCGTGATAATTATGCCCCGTGTAAATCTTGATGCACTCCTTCTTTACATACAACGCTATCATATTAAGACTCTCTTTGGCGTCCCAATGCTTTACCGGATGATCCTAGAGCATGACCGGGTGGATTTCTATGATATCTCTACCCTCCGTTATTGCTTCACCGGAGGGGATGTCCTCCCCATGGAAGTGCTAAAACGATGGAAAGACAGGTTTGGGATCAGGATCTATCAGGGATACGGTGCAACAGAAACCTGTGGTGGAGTTACCATGGTACCTGTCACGGGAGATCCTCCGGACGATACTATCGGTACTATAATGCCAACAAAGAAAATCCTCATCGTCAATCCAGAAACGCTTGAAGAGTTGCCTCCCGGTGAGCCTGGAGAACTTCTTGTAAACTCTTCGCCTATGATTACAGCCTATTGGAACAAGGAGAGCGAGACCAAAGAGTGTTTCCTGGAGCGCGATGGACTCCTGTGGTACAGAACAGGAGATATCGTACGGATGGATGACCAAGGCTATATGTATTTCATTGATAGGACAGCGGATATTATTAAACACAAAGGGTACAGAGTCTCCGCATCCGAGATCGAGGCCACCCTGAAGGACCATCCTGCTGTTATTGCAGCCTGTGTTGTCGGTGTTCCAGACAAGAAAGCTGGGGAAAGGATCAAGGCCTTTGTGGTTCTCAAAGAAGATGCCGAGGGTGTCACTGGTTTCGAACTTATCCGCTGGTGTAAAGAACACTTGACCTCTTATAAAATTCCCGAGTACATCGAATTTCGTGATATGCTTCCAAAATCAAAGGTTGGAAAGTATCTCCGAAGAGAACTGAGGGATCAGGAAAGAAAAAGGGAAGATGTATATTGAGTGAACGCTATTTACTTTTTGCATTAGTTGTTTTTCATCCTAATATAATTTCGATCGACCGTTATCCCTTTTCCCATTTATGATGCTGAAACTGCCTTACTGGATGAAAATCGAATAGTTACGATTATTTTAATAATTTTTTATTACTAAAGGTATAATGGCTGATATTACTGAACATGAAAAAACAAACAATTATCATCGGATGAGCGAATATCTGTTCCGAACATTTGCAGACAACACTTCAACAGCTATCTTTTTGCCAAGGAACCACAGCAATATCGCTATCTGCAGAAATGGGGGGTGTCATTTATGCATCACCATAAGGGGCAAGGGAATGCGAAGGCGGATAGCTCCTTTCGAAGGACACACGTCAACACATGCCTTACAATGCCAGCACTCCTCGGGATATAAAATCACAGGTACTTTCCCCTTGAGGGAACCGAAGAAAACGTCGCTCTGGCATATATCGGCGCATCTTCCACATCTTTTACACTTTTTGCTATCTATCACAGGGGGCATATTACCTCCTTACAGTCTGCCATTCAAAGACTGGCCCGTTTTTAGATTTCCTTACCGTAAGTAGCTTCTCCATGAGTGGATTGGTGAAAGGGTAGTCCACGCGGATATGCTTGCCCCTTGTCTCTCTTCGTTCCATTGCTGCCCTGAAAACGAGTTCGCCCACGTCGATCATATTGATTACTTCCAGGCATCGCATCAGTTCATGGGGATTGACGGCGGCTATTGTTGCCACGGCCTTTTCCCTGAGCCTTTGCAATGCGGCAAGGCCTGCTTCCAGCAGGGTTTTTGAGCGCACCAAGCCGGCATAGTCCCACATGATCTGTTGCAAGAGAATATTTGCCTCCTTCCAGGAAGGGCCTGTCTGTCTGTTCCGGATTTCGGAAAAAAGGGCAACATTAGAGGCTATATGTTCATTGAGTTCCTTAAGAACGACTTGATCTCGGGTGCGGGAAAATGACGCGCTTTCTTCTCCGGCAATCCATCCGAAGACAGCGGCGCCCGAAATGCCTCCGAAGAATTCGTCCCCCGCAGCATAGGCACCGCGAAGGGAGGTTTCAGCGCGCTCGTTATAGTTTATACCCCCTCTGGGAAAGAGTTCGCTCTCGTATGTCCAGAATTCTACGGGGTTTTTGCGAACATCAATTCCTTCCTCCTCAAGGTGGTCAAGGAAGGAAGCGTTGCCCTCGTGCCTCAGCCAGTGGAACATGTAGGCTAGTTCATCATCGGAAAGGCCGTTACAGTCCATATAGATGGGTCCGCGTCCTGACTTCTTGTAGTCTATAAAGATATCCTGGTAGATATCAACAACAGGGTCGCCGTATTTATTGTCCGGTTTTGTGACAAAAGGTCCCACGGGAACGCCAGAAGGGTCGCGGAGAACGCCTGCCCAGGTAGCCTTGCCCGCCCGAGCGAAGAATTTGGGACCGCAACGCATGAGAGGAATCTCCATACTCGCGAGTTCAACTCCTGCGCGGTATGCCATGGCCCTTCCGTCTCCCACGCAGTTGGGAGACAAGCGGGTATTGAACATCCACGCAGGCGTGGATGGTGGGTAGAGACGCATAACCGAGCCTGTGCATATTACAACACTCTTTGCCCTGATGACGATATATCTGTCTTCCCTAGTGTTCACGCAAAGAGCACCGCAGACCATGTTGTCCTTCACTAGCAGTTCCTGGCACATGAGCCGGTTGAGGATGGAAGCGCCGCGCTTTACGGCCTCTTTGGCAAGAACCTTTTTCTGATTCTTCCCGGCATAATGGAGGTTTATAAGAGGGTGTCCCGGAAGAGCGTGACCAGCAAATTCATAAGTACCATTGTATTTCATAGGTATGCCCCATGTGTCCCAGAGCTTTACGATCTCGCTGGAGTGTTCAAGCCAGGTGCGGATGAAAGACCGTGGCCTCAAGCCCCCCTGTTGCCCTCGCTGGAATTCGTCAATGATCGGCTCTATATCGGAGCCATGAACTTCCGGGATAAAACACATGAAGTGATCATTGCCGAGACCACCGGAGCCGCTTGTCAGCACGTTGGCCTTTTCTGCCACCACGACTCGGGAACCGCACTCTGCTGCCCGGATAGCAGCCATGAGCCCTGCAATGCCCCCGCCAATACAAAGAACATCTGTTTCTAATGTCTCATGTTTTATCGTCATTTTTTTCATGGATTTCCTCCTGTTGACGGGAATGATTTGTGATCCTGCAGTGAATACCGCGTAGCCTGGGGGTGCCAAGCTCAGCGCCAAATGGAGGATCATCATGTATGAGCATATTCAGGTTTGATTCATCCCAGCCATACATAGGGTCGGATTCTCTCTCTGGAAACCACCAGGCAAAATCTGCAAGAATGACA
>Ga0272448_1000772_pt1 | contig 46412 bp, 46 predicted proteins | sample YNPCB0191_FD_202220 | JGI IMG/M metagenome (GOLD analysis project Ga0272448, IMG submission 202220) | Hot spring sediment microbial communities from Yellowstone National Park, WY, United States - YNP-CB-019-1 | ecosystem: Environmental > Aquatic > Thermal springs > Hot (42-90C) > Sediment... | reverse complement strand
ACATCTTTAATGCCTCTGTACTCTTTATCAAAGATAGAAATAACGGCTTTTGGAATTGGCTGTCCGGTCTCAGAGTCAAAAACAAAACCCAACTTGACCTTTTGAATCCTCCGTGCAACCAGATAGACAGAGAGCAAGACAATGTAAAAAGCACTGATAAATAGATTGAGTTTAGATTCAGTAATCAAAGTAGCCAGAGCAGCCAAAAAAGCACCAATGATAAGTAAGGGCAATGAGGCATAAGAAAGTGAGATTAAAAACCAATCAAAGGCATTTTTAAACCAGAGTCTTGCTTTTAACTTAAGAGAGGAGCCGGAAAGGATTGGGTCAAGGGGAATATTTAAGTTGATATTGGTATCATCATTTTTGATAGTAAACGCCTGACCCAGATAAATATCTGCCTCAGGCCCAAAGCGTGTAGTCAGTTGGGTTGCCTTGAGTTTAGGAATGCGCGCTGGAAAGATAAATCCGGGCTTTGACACCTTAACATAATAATCCCCTCTTGATAGCAGCAAATTGAACCGTCCATTTTCATCTGTCACCTTGGTTTGAACCAATTGCCCTGTTTCTGCCTCAAAAGCCCGAACAATAGCAAAATCAATGGGCTTACCAGTCAGTGAATCAAAAACTATACCCCAGGGCTTTCTCTTTCGTCTGGCAACAGCAGCCGTAAAAAGCATTGGAAAAACCGAAGCAAAAACATGAAAGGCCTGAGGAATGGCTTGAGCAATAAGGGGTAACAACCCCAAAGCGGCTGTGGCTGTAACAATAGGCGTAGCAGTCTTGGCAATCTTTTGGGCAATAGGCGACTCTTTAATCATCTCAAGAACTGTAGGCGTGATTACTTTAATTGTTATTTTGGCCAAAAGAATTATGTTGTCAGTTAAGTCTGAAGCTTGCAAGGTAGATTCTCCTTCTTGTCCTGAAGAAAAATAAAAGATAGCAATACCGCTACTATCAGTTGCTACTCTCTTTGGATTAATCATATCTTCTTTGCGCGTAGAAAAAAGTTCTACTAATCTATTCTCTAGTCCGTTGCCAAAGGCATCCATTATCTTAACAACAACCTTTGCCGTTTCTTCTTTTTGTTTAATCTTTTCTTTATCCGAAGAGATGGTTGAAACAAAAGGACTGGCAGCCGCTGGGCTAACTGTAAGATATATTGTGTCTATAACTTTCCCATCTTTAGAGGAAGCACTGATACTTTGGGTGCCGGCAGTTTTTAAGGTAACGCTTTGTTTATATGTACCTTGATTTTGTTTTGTGAAAGTATATTGACTGGCCGTAAATCCGGCCTGTTTATCAGAAGATGAAAAGTTAATTTGATCTGAAAAATTGGTCGCTACGTTGCCATGATTATCATAAAGAGTCAAAAAGATATCAAAAGGCAAACCAGCCATTGGGGTTGTTACGCTACTGCCTAAATCAATTTTCGCCAATTCGGGCATAATATCTATCCCAAAATCTCTCGCAGATTCTGAGTTACTGCCGTAAGAAACCCAAGAAGAGTATGCACCACTTGCATCTTTGATTCTCGCGTGCCAATGATATTCCTTGGTGTCAGCAAGGCCAGAAATTGTCACTGTAACTGCTACTGGCGAGCCGGAGTAAGGCACTCCCTCTCCGCAGGCATCCTCTATATTTGAAAAGTTGGTCCCGGCAAACTCTTTTTCAACACATAGATACAAGGTGTCAGAAGGATTGGGATCAGATGCGAAAGCAGAGAATTTGACCACATTCTCATTTATCCAGCCACCGAGCGGAATTGTTGTCCCATTAGTCTTATTTTGAGATAAAGATGAAGGACTATTCGGAGCGAAATTACAATAAGAACCACCTGAAATATACCAATTGACATTGCTGCCACCATCAATTGAATAAGTGGCACAAAAAGTGGCACCAATATTTGTAGAATAGGAGACATTGACATAGGTAATGCTAGCAGCCGTTGGATTAATATTCCAGTTGTGGGTATCAGAGGACTTTAGAGTAATGACTTTACGAGAATATCCAGTGATTGCGAAGGTACCAGTTATTGTCTGGGTAGAACCGCCAGCGAATTGTAAGGTTCGTCCAGCCGAATTGGAAGCAGTTGAGGCACTAAAGTTATAGAAAGTGGTGTTACCAGAAATGGTTTGAGTAGAATTATCTCCTCCCTGAAAGATTACTGTAGAAGACCCGGCGCTGAAGTTACCCGAATTTGACCAGTTTCCCCCAAGATAAATATTGCCAGATGTGGCAGAAAGGGTCCCGCCGCCTCCTATTGAAATGTTTGTTAATACTGTTAAATTATTCCCATTCATCTTTAAAGTACCATTTGAAACATTTAAATAATTCAAACTCATCCCGTCCTCTAAAGTCCATTCTCCCCCACCAGTGATAGATACGACATAAAAACTACTTCCATTTGTTTTAATGGTTTTGCCGGCCGCTGTGCCGTTAAAATAAACAGCACTGTTTCCGGCTACGAAGGTACCATTATTCGTCCAGTTGCCCTTAATCCAAATAGGGTAGCCACTTGTTGCGAGTAATGTTGCGCCGGCATTAATCGTTAAGTTACCATTTAAGGTGAGGGTACCGCTCCAGGAAGAAGCAGTAGATGATAAGGTTAAATTATTATATTGAAGATTCATACCACCACCGATCGTGGTGGGGATAGTCGTGGCTCCAGTGTAGATAATGGTGGAATTTGTGGTGAAAATGAAGCCGCCGAAAAATTGGAGAGGAGAACCAGTACCAGTGAGAGTCAAAATATCATCAGTAATATCTAATACGCCCCTAATTGTTAAAACAGTGCAGGTTGGTTTACCGGAAGTAGAAAGAGTTGGAATATCTTCACCGCTCCCCGCAATTTCAACTTCACCTATATCTTGCCCATTGGCTGTCAAGTCTTGCCAGATTTGTGTGGAGCCATCTCCATCAAAAGTAACCTTTCCCCCCTTAAAAAAGGAGGTGCCGCTCGATAATGAGAAATTGCCCGCATAATTTTGGGCTAAAGAACCGGGGTTAAAAGCCCCTGCCGTTTGGGAGAAATTACCATTTACATCTAAAGCATAATCGATCAATTGCAAAGTTCCACCGCCTGAATGGGTAAGATTATTGAACGCTTTACCGGCTCCTGTGCCGCCAGATCGTAGTGTTTGGGTCCCGCTTGTTTTGGTGAATTCAACTGTGCTTGTGTTGGCCGTGAAAGTTCCAGCTGAATTATCCCAATTACCGGAGACAGTAATTGTCGAGCTGCCTGCAGTTAAAGTACCCAAAGCACCAATTGTTAAACCGCCAGAACCAATAGTTAAATTATAATTATTTGTGGTCAGCAAGCCGTAACTAATATTTAATGAAAGGACCTCTACTGCTCCCCTCATTGTAATCGCATGGCCAGATTGAATTGTAACACTATCACTTGAGGTTGGTACCTGTGGTACTCCATCGCAAAGCCAGGTATCGGGATCGTTCCACGGACCAGAGGTATTAGAAATGCAGGCTCCCGCCTTAACTGACTGATAAGGAGGACCAATACTGGCATAAATGGCTGCGATAAAAATCCCAATGAAATAGATACTTAGAATCCCCCAATGCATTTTAGAAGCGTAAGGTCTCAAATGCCAGTTATAATACCATTTGGATTTTTGGCGGAAAAAGTGGTGCAATGGCGCAAATTGAGGAATCAAGGTTTTGGTGGAGTCTTGAATAAGGACAATTTTATTATCAATCTCTTCAATCTCGCGTAAATACTCTTGTTTCTTTTTAGCCAACGCTTTTAGTATCTTCTTATCTTTCGGCAACAAAAAATCAGAGTGACTGTCTTTACTCTTTACTCTTTGCTCTTTAATCTTTAATCTTTTATCTTTTCCCATGCCCCTTACCCTTCCTTGCCCTCGGCAGGATTTGAACCTGCAAGCCCTTACGGGCACGAGGTCCTAAACCTCGCGCGTCTACCAATTCCGCCACGAGGGCGCATTGAACAAAAATTAAGCTTAATTTACTTCAATAAGGTTTTTAATCTTCTCATACGTCTTCTCGCCTATCCCCTTAACTTTCATTATATCTCTTTTTGACCCAAAATTTCCATTTTTTCTGCGATATTCAATGATTGCCTTGGCTTTTGTCGGACCAATCCCGGGCAAACCTTCCAACTGTTCCCAAGAGGCAGTATTGATATTTATTTTAGAAGTTATGGGTTTGAGGTTGGAGATTTGAGAAGTTTTGTTTTGGATTTGGGATGATGGAGTAGTTTCTAATCTTTGCTCTTTACTCTTTACTCTTTGCTCTTTACTCTTTAATCTTTGCTCTTTATATATGATTCCTCCTCCGCCTCCTAAGATTGCCAAGACCAAAAAAATGCCAACTGCCCGATAGTATTTATCAATAAATTTCATTCTAATCTCCTCTCCTTATCAAACTCTTCTAACTTTTTAATTAGTGTCGGATAATTTTCCAAACCACGCTCAACCAACCTCTCTGCTTCCTCTCTGGCCCTTTTAATTGTCTTTACATCTGTCAAAGAAGCCATTTTTAAATCCAAGAAACCATGCTGTCTTGTGCCGTACAATTCTCCAGGGCCCCTTAATTCCAGATCCTTTTCAGCCAACTTAAAACCATCATCTAAACGCACCAAGGCGGTCAACCTCTTAATTGTTTTATCTGACGGCTTTTCGGTAAATAAGAAACAGTAAGATTTATATTTACCCCGACCTACCCTTCCTCTAAACTGGTGAAGTTGAGCCAAGCCAAATCTTTCTGCTCCTTCAATCATCATAATTGTTGCATTTGGAACATCTACCCCAACCTCCACCACAGCCGTTGAAACCAAAATATTATATTTCCCTTTTTTAAATCCTTCCATTATGCTTTCTTTTTCTTTCGTCTTCATTCTTCCGTGCAAAAGCCCAATTTTTAATTCAGGGAAAACCTCCTTTTTTAATCTTTCATACTCTTCTGTGGCGGACTTGACGCCCAGCCTATCAGACTCCTCAATCAGCGGGCAAATCACAAAAACCTGCCTTCCCTCCTTTATCTGCTTTTTAATAAACCCATAGGCAGATCCTCTCTTCTCCGGCGGGATTAAGTATGTCGCAACCTTCTGCCGACCCTGCGGCATCTCATCCAAAATAGACAGGTCTAAATCTCCGTATAAAGCCAAACTCAAGGTCCTAGGAATGGGAGTGGCAGACATAGATAAAAGATGAGGAACCGTCTTTGATTTACTTCGCAACATTGCCCGTTGTCTTATGCCGAATCTATGCTGCTCATCCACGATGGCCAAGCCTAATTTAGGAAACCGAATTTCGGATTGGAGTAAGGCATGGGTGCCAATTGCAATATCTATCTCTCCGTTCCTAATTTTCTTGACCATCACCCCTCTTTTCTCCTTCTGACCGTTTAATTCATTTTTGCCATGGGTAAAAAGGGCGAGATTGAGACCAAAATCCAAAAGCAAATTGGTCAGGGTGCGGTAATGTTGAATAGCCAAAATCTCAGTAGGAGCCATAAAAGCAGATTGATAACCATTTTTTGCCACAAGAAACATCGCAATAGCCGCCACCACTGTCTTTCCCGACCCCACATCCCCCTCAAGCAGGCGGTTCATTGGGGGAATTTCTTCTTTTTGATTTTTGCTCTTTGCTCTTTGATTTTGATGGCGGCCAGTCAGGTCGCCGATTATTTCCCAGGCTGCCCTTCTTTGGGCATTGGTTAGTTTAAATGGTAATTTAGCAACCATTGAGCGGATTAGTTCTTTATCAAATTTCATCGCCGGCGCTTTAAGTTTTTGCCAACTTCTTTTTATTTTGAGCATTTTAAGTTGAATTAAAAATAATTCATCAAAGGCGAGTCGCTCTTTGGCTTTCTGGATTAACGTATGGCTTTCAGGGAAATGAATTTGGTTTATGGCATCATATAAAGTAATCAGGTTCTGTGAGGCCCTCACCTCTTCTGGCAGATATTCAACAATATCCTTGGTCAAAAATAGAAGTGGCTTGATAATTTTTCTTATATATTTAGAGGTCAGCCCTTGGGTTTCAGGATAGACGGGCAAAATTCTTGCTTCTCGCTCGTAACTGGGATTTTTTATAACCAAACTGCCGTCTTGATACGCTATCCTTCCCGCAAAAACATATTCTTCGCCTTTTCTCAAGGTCCTGGTTAAAAACGGCTGGTTAAACCAAACTGCTTTTATGGAGCCTGAGTCGTCAGCGATTAGGGCATGGGTTAAAAACATCCGACCTTTTGGCGAGCGTTGGTTTCTTATTTGGAGAATTTTCCCCTTGATACAAATCGGTTCCATCTGTCCCATCGCTCCAATTTGGCCAATGGGTTTAATGTGACTAAAGTCATCATAACGGATTGGATAATGAAAAAGGAGGTCAGAAACGCTCTCAATTCCCAGTTTCTTAAATCTCTGGGACATTTTCGGCCCGACACCGGCCAGTTGTTCAATTTTTGTCTCTAAAGTAAGTGCCATAGGTTTAATGGGTCCAATTAGTCTAATTGGTCTAATGGGTCTGTTAGCTCCATCGGCTACTTGACCAACGGGAAAATTGCTTTTTTCTCTCTAAAAGTCGTTTTTTGGTCAAGTTCTCGCTATACCCACCCTGCTTGACGAATTTTTCCTCGAGCGACCGAACCATTTGATCCAAAAGATAATTCTCCTTAGAAATTAGGGTAATCATCAAATTGGCAAAGCGTTCCGGCTCATTCGTCCAAAAAGACCAATTGGCCTTATTGGTCAAATTGGTCTTTTTAGTTCCGTTCGTCCCGATCCGCATCTGCCGGATCGCCAAAACGCGCTGGTCATCTTTATCCCAAATCGGCAAATCTCTTACCCGTAGAAAATCCTTATAGTCCTCAAGCAGTTCACCAAAAGAACCACGTGCCACACCTGTTAATTTAATATTCATTTTCAAACTTTTTTCTAAAGAGGCCTCCACGATATTTTGTTTTCCTGAACGACTTGCCTGCTCCATTTGCTCTTTGGTGCGCGGGCTTTTAATGAATTGCCGGCAAAATTTGTGGTTTAAGTCATAAATAACCACTGCTAGTTGGTAGACAATAAGATTTTGATAGCCGCCCTTTTTCCACCCATTTGTCTTGTTTGTTTCATTAGTCATAGCCGTCCCATTAGTCAAATTTATCCAATTGGTCTAATTTGTCTAATTGGCCTCATCGGATTACACCTCCGCCTAAAACCTCTTCGCCTTTGTAAAAAACAATTGACTGCCCGGGCGTGATTGCCCGAACGGGCTTTTGAAAAGTAACTTTTAGTTCCGAGTCTTTAGTTTTGAGTTTTGAGATCTTACAGGGTATAGCCGGGTGACCATAGCGAATTCGTGCCGCCAGATTAGTCCCATTGACCCCATCAGTCTCATTAGTCAAATTGGTCCCATTGGTCAAATTGGTCTCATTCGCCCCGTTTATCCAACTGACATTTTTTACTTCTAATTCCTTTTTATACAAATCCCTCTCCTCGCCCACAATTAAGGCATTGTTTTTTTGGTCTAGTTCAATCACATAAAGTGGCGGCGTTTCTCCCTTCTTTTTAAATGCGTAATTTTTAATTTTTAGTTCTGGCAATCCCCTCCGCTGTCCGATTGTATAAAAAGGCAACCCTTTGTGTTCCCCTAAAATGTTTCCTTTTAAATCTAGAATCGGCCCTGGCTTCGGCTCAATAAATCTACTTAAAAATTCTCGGTTGTCCCAGTAACCAATGAAACACAGCCCTTGGGACTCTGCTCTTTCTGCTGTGGGCAAACCCCATTTTTTCGCCATCTCCCTAACCTGCGCTTTTGTATAGTCTCCAATAGGAAATAAAAGATGTTTAAGTTGCTCTTGGGTCAAGGTCCACAAAAAATATGACTGGTCTTTGGTTTTATCGATTGCTATAAGCAATCGATAGGTTTTAGGATTTAGGTGGTAGGATTTAGGTCTTTTTTTACCTAATTCCCAATTCCTAATTCCTAACTCCTGTCCGCCTGCAAGGCGCACGTAATGTCCTGTCGCTAAATATTCCGCCTCCAATGCCAAAGCCTTTTCTAATAGAAACTTAAACTTAATAAACTTATTGCAAATGACACACGGATTAGGCGTCCGACAATTTGAGTATTCCTTTATGTAATAATCCACCACATATTTTCTAAATTCCTCAACCAAATCAATGGTATAAAAAGGAATCCCGAGTTTCGCCGCCACCCTTCGCGCTCCCTCCAAAGATTCTATATTACAGCATCTATTCTCTATGTTGGCTGTTGGCTGTTGATTGTTGATTGTTGTCTCACCGGGCGCCCATAACTTCATAAAAACCCCAACCACATCAAAACCCTGCTTTTTCAACAAAGCAGCGCAAACAGACGAGTCCACTCCGCCCGACATTGCCACAACAACACGCTTTTTCATACTTTTATTGTACGAGCGACTAACGAGTAAAACAAGGTTCTTGACTCGCCAAAGGCGAGGAAAGGTTCTTATTTTAACACGAAAAGGGGTCAAGCGAATCAGTAATTTGCTGTGACAACATAAATTGCCCAAGTTCTATATGTTGAGGCGGCTTGAGATTGAGAAACGGCTAGTTTATAAGTAATAGTGAATTGTTCATTGACGACGGCACCAGTTGAGCCATTAACTTCGTCAGTGTGGTCGGCGACCACATCACCCGGAGAAGTTTGCGAAAAAGCAGCATATTTAGTACCATTATTGAAACGATTAGAGCCTTGAACCAGGGTATCAGAGGAAGTATAACCAAAACCATAAGTACCAGATGGCCATGGCTGGGGTTCATTCCAGGTGCCATAAAAATTAGGAATCGTTACAGATGGATAAGCAAGCGAGGTCAAAAGTTGAGTAATATAGCCTTTAATGACGTAGCCAGAATACGCATTAGTTGAGGTGGTAAAAGTATTGGTTTTAGTATCGGTCCAGCCGTTGGCATTATCTAAATCGGAAAAGGTAATGGTATTGGCGTCATAAGCAAAACTTAAAGTCGGGCTGACTTGCTGACCATTGGAGTTTACTGGCGAGGCAGTATTACCAGCGTTGTCGGTAGCGCGAACAGAAACATAATAAAGGACGCCAGTTTGCAAATTCAAATTATTTTGAGTAAAGCTTGTGCTTGTGCCATTATCACACCAATTAGCCCCTGCCTGCCAACTGCCACTTCCCGAACAAACGCTCCAATAATAATCATCGGGTTTGCGCCGAATGGCGTATTCGTATTTGTTAAGTCCGGAAACTGAAGCATCAAAACCAGTCCAGTTAGCAGAAATTTGTGTCAACGAGCCGTCATTCCAGTCCTGATCACCAGATAAGCCATCATAAACCGAGCCGCCAGTCGGCGCAGTGGTATCCAAGCCATAATCCCGCTCATTTTCGCCATTACCTCCATAAGACACCCACGAAGAATAGGTATTGTTGGCGTCTTTGGCCCGCGCCTGCCAATGATATTCGGTCGCATCAGTCTGGTCAGTTATAGTGACTGAAGCAGTTGAGCCAGAAGCAACCAAATCGCCGCATAAATCTTCGGTGCCAGAAAAAGAAGTTCCCAATGGGTCTTTTTCCACACAAAGTCTAACTTGGTCGCCATCAGGGTCAGAAACTGTGGCGGTATATTTAATTGAAGTCGTGCCGACCCATTGACCGGTCGTAATCACCGTGTCATCAGTCTTTTTCTGGGCTAAAGATGAAGGAGAATTGGGATTTTGATTTGTTGATTGTAAAGTGGTAGAGCCGGAAATTGCAACAGGAAAACTGCCTGAAACCGAACCAGAAGAAACTGTCACATCCCCCGAGGCATTAATTTCAATATCAAGCGTCTGGCCATTAGAGGCTCCTGAGCCAACATCAACCAAAGCGTAAACACAAACCTGCGAGGTACCGACGCTCATCGTCCCGGAAACAGTCGCTTTTTCCGAAGCATCAAAAGAAGTTGCTGTACCAAAAAGCGTCTCGTTGCCATCATAACTACAAGTCCCGGCTGTTTCATAATATAAATCTAAATTAGATAAATTGGCGTTGGCATTGACCGTACCGGTTTCAGTCACAATAATCTGAGTAACATTGGCGCTGCCGGCATTTCTAACAAAAGTAAACGCCCCGCCGACATAATTATTAGTTGAAGGGATATTTATAGTTGAGGTTTGAGAACCAGTCGTAGAGACCGTTACATAACCTGTTTCAACCCGCCACCAGACAAGAAAGGAGGCGGATTTGGTAGTTGAGTTAGAACCATTCAAAGTTGCCGTCAGTGACGAACCTAAAGCCGTAACATCTGAAGAAGTATCCTTCCAGACCTCCCCCATAGTGTTTTCACCAGTGGTCAAGAAAGCATGGGCGGCGGTGGTGGTAATTCCCACCGTATAGGTTGTGGCTGTGGTGGCATTGGTGTTAAATTGGGCATTAAGATGGGAAGATTTTAAGGTGTAATTTGAATCGGCAATCGCGGGAGTAAAGGCTTGCGACCAAGTGGCGGAGGCAGCGGTTTGTTGGCCGACAAACCATTCCATTTGCGCATTAAAAACTGAAGTAGTACTTTTAGCGAATTTATAATTAAGATATAAAGTCAGGCCACGGATATTGGCTGATCCTGAAGAATCATAGCGCCAATAGACAGTATTGTCACCATTAGTTAAAGAAGAAAGATTGCTCGTCACATCAGCTAAAATTGTGGCAAAACCATCAGTCTCTCCAGCGTTAGCATTAAAATTAATAGATGTAGAAGAACCCGGCGCTGAACTCAATTGGGCGTTCATTCCCAAAGTACGGGCCGATGTTTGGGTCTGTACCGCCCGGCCTAAAAGAAAAGCGCTTTTGCCAGTAATCGAGGTTTCGGGAATGTTAATAACTTTATTTCCAGTCAAGGTCGCCGTACTTGCAGTTTCTGTTCCCTGATAAAGTAAGATTTTTAAAGAATTCATTAATTCAGTGCTGTTGGAATAGTTAAATTCATAAGTTAAAGCCAAAAAGGCATTGATACCCGATAAAGTTCCGCCGGAATTGTTGGTTACAGTGAAAGTATGGGAAGAGCCGGGAGTAAAAGTGTTGACCGGAGTAATTAAAGCGTAAATAGAATAACTATTAGTAGTTCCTGTCCAAGCGATATTTTTGGCTGTTTCCGAATCCCATTGAAAAGAAAGATTATAGGCAGCATCGCTTGACTGATAGGTGTAAGCTTGGGTTTCAGCCCAAGAACTTCTGACCGTCACAGAGTTTTCCGGAAGATTAAGAGCGGCCAAATTAAAAGTGGAACTAGCGCCAGCCGCTTTGGTAGCAGTTTCCTGACCAATAAAAGCGGTGATAGTTTTAATCTGGGTAGTCGCTGCGTCATTATAATCGTATGTAACAATCAATTTTGCTAATTCCCCATAACGAACAGGACCGGTAATAGAAGTGGTAAAACGCAAATTATAATTACCGCTACCAGTAACAATACCTTGCAAAACCGAAGTCGCATTAAGCCGCATCATTGCTGGCTGCGACTCCCCTGTTTGGTCAATTACCGCTGGCGAAGACAAAGTTGTCAGACTGCCCCCCTGAAGACCAAGTTGAAATTGAGTTGCCGACGCGTCAGCAGCAGAAATAACAGTATGATAAAGAACATAAGCAGAACGAATCGGAGAGGAAACAGCATCAGGAAAATAAGCAGTAAAATCATAAGTGGCACTTGTCCCGCTGGCAATACCTCCTGTAGAAACATTCTGGCCAACAAAAAATTCCACGGTTTTAGTCCGGGTGCCGGGAGAAGCGTAAGTTTGTTTGAGGTTAGAAAAATTAATAAAATAAGCAGAAATTAAACCTAAAATCACCAAGGCAACCGTTCCAAAAGTCAGCCGACGTTTGGTTTCGGACTTGGCTATTGTTTTTTTTACTTTGACATAAATTCCATCAACTCTTTTCATCTCTTGCCAACCTTTTATTTATCTGCTAAAATTGAGCCTTAAATCTGATATCAACGGAGGGGAGGAGAAAATGCGTGAAAAACCTCCCATTTTTAATTGTTATCTTTGTCGCTCTACTTATTACCTACCTTTCCCCTGCTCTATCTTCTGCTCAAACCATCACAGTCAGCGCCTATGTCCCCGAGCATCTCAGTTATTTTAAAGACGGCGAGAAAATCACCTTTTCAACCAATTATGAATCTGGAGTTTTGATAATTTTTCCAGAAAAAACTGTTCTCTTTCCTCAGCCCTGTGTCCAAACCTTCAATCAATCTACAACCTTCCTCGCAGTAGTGCCTTTTTAATAGTTGCTATCACCCCCCCGATTAGAAATTAACCGATGGTCTTTTAACCCATCTCGCAAAGAATTTAGATCTTGTGCTTCGGCCACAGTTTTTAGTAGAGCAAATTCTTCTTTTTCAACTTTCCTGATTTTGGCGAAAAATCCAATCATTACAAGTAAGGCAACGGGCGTGAACAAAAACCATAAGGAGAGGAAAACAAAAACCCAAAAAGGAATTTTAACCTTTGTCCCCGAATTAACCAATCTTTTAGCTGCCTTTTGCGTGGGCGAAAGATTCTGCTCCGGAGGAGAAAGTAAAACCCATTCTTTTTGCCCCGGCAATCCAATGCTTATCGTAATATTAGCTGGAAAAGGCGGAGGCAAAAAGGTAAATTTAACTGAACCTAAGTTAACCACATTATCAGCAATAGCAGAAATAACTGCCTCGCCCGGAATAAAACTGGAAATTCTAAAATTCGCTACCCCGTCTTGATTGGTATTATCTTTCTGCATATCTGAAATATTACTTGCCTGGGCCTTGTATTGAGAAAGCTTTGACACCGCTTCAATAATATCAACCTGCCCCCGATTAGAATAAACCTCAACCTGTCGATCGCTAATCGGATTTCCTTCGCTATCCGCTAATCGAATGGTTAATAAAATGGAATGGCTTGAGGGATCCGCCAATGTTTCTTTGGCATTGGTTTCCATTTTTGATTTTTCTTTGTCAACCGGGGAAGGGACCGAACCCGAAACATTAACATTACTTACAACCTGAGGGGCAGCAGAAGTAATGGAAGAGAGGGAAATAGACGAATAGGATGATAGGAGAATAAGAATATAGACGGAAAAGAAAAATAGGCCACAAAACATGTAGCCTGCAACGCATAACAAATTATAAAATCTTGTGTTATATGTTTTAGGTTTCATGTTACATTATTTTAGCGAATTATAATTTTATTGGTCGGCGGTTGAGGTTTAGTCGGACGAACCAGTTTCTTTTTCTTCCACCATTTGCGAATTATCAGATAAATAATAGTGACGAAAATAAGAGCAATGATAATGATTAACCACCATGGGATAATCCAAAAAATTATGTTGCCATCTAAGGATTTTTCGCTTTCGCCATAAACTATCCGCAAATTAGCTGAAAAACGACCAATCGGGATTTTCCAAAAAGGATTATTTAAAGGCGACCATTTCTGTTCAAATTTGCGCGTACTATCAGGCAGAACATTACCCTTTTGCTGATTAATAGCAATTCTCTCCAAATCTTTACCTTGCCAACTTTTAATGGTTATCTCGCCTTTTGGCTTAAAATGAACGTTACCCAGGTTAGCAATTCGTATAACGAAATTAACTGGTGGCTTAAAATAAAATTTTCTACTTGAAAATTCTTCTAAAAATCCTTTCTCTACAATCGCGCCCGGGACCCTGACCAAAACCAACGAGCCAATCATGCTGGCGATTGCCACTTGAGAAATGTCCTGGTTTGGTTTAGGCGGTTCGGTGGCAAAAAAGACCACGCCGTAGTGCCCGCCTGGTTCAGCATCAGAAGGAACATTTATTTGATAATTGAACTCCACCACCTGTTCTGGCGTTAAAGCCACTTTAGTTTGATTAAATTTAATCCAATGCGCTAAAGAAAACTTAGTCTCTTCCTCCGTAGCCGGGTAGAAAGCCGGTTCGCCTCCCTCGCCAGATGCCTTAAAATTCATCACTACTGGGTAAACCTCCATTAATTTTTTAGTGGGATTGGTAATTTTAATAGTCTGCTGGGAACTTTCGCCAGGCTTTAAACTTAATTCAAAAATCGGCGGAGAAATCGTCAAACCTTCGCCAGAAATTTGCGCCTGCACTGGTTTTAGATCAATCAGCAAGATCAATGTGATTGAGAGTAAAATTATTTTCTTAAACATAGTCTCCAATCCACGAAACACATGGCATAAAACATATAACATAAAACTCTATGCTTGATGCTTCGTGCTACACATTCCTCAGAATTCCCCAAAGCATTGCGCCAATCTCTTCACCGAGGCAACTTAATTCTTGATAATTTTTTTGATTAATATATTTTTGCTTAAATGAAAAATATAAATATTTCGTTTCTTTTAATGAGCCGTAAGAAATTTCTAAAAATGTCTTAAGCACAGTTTTTCTATTACGGGCATATCCTTCAATATAGTTGAGTATTATGGATAAAGCCGACCGTCTTATTTGCGATGTCAGCCCATATATTTCATCTTTTGGAAAAGTTCTGGAAACCTCATAAATCTTAGAAAGATACTCATCCATTAATTTCTTCAATTTCTTATGAAAATCATCTTTCCTTGTGTTGTATGTTCCATGTTATGTGCTCTAAAAGTTTCCCGTTGCAATCACTGTAACCGTATCGCTATAACTGCCGGCCGGGGTTGAACCGGAAATTTTCGCTTTTGAAGTTAAAGTAATTGTATGGTTGTCAGCCGCTCCAGAATAAGTTGCAAAGTTCTGGGCGGTCAGTTCGTAACCACCAACATTGGTCCCAGAAACATTATAAGGCGAAGCGCAGGTAGCGCTGGCTGATGAACATTGAATACCATAACCAGCAACAGACGATAAATCGGCCGTATTATTATAAGAATAATCCGCCGAACCAATCAAAAAACTGGCATCAGAATTATAAAGCCCAGGATTAGTGCCATTACCAGCGTCTTTAACTGTAATCGTGTAGCCATTGCCCGCGTTGGTGGAAACGGTCAAGGTAATATTTGGCGAAGAAGTGGTTACCGAAGTGGAAGAAAGTGTGCCGAAAGCAGTGGAATTAGCGGAAAGAGAAAAAGTAATCGTCGGATCAACTGAAGCGGTTACTGTAAATTGATCGTCAGAAAGCGTCACCACCGCAATCTTGCCTGAATCACCAAAAGTGCCACCAATAGTGATGGTGTAAGTGTTAGCCGAGGAAGGATTAGTGATTTGTTGATCACCAGTGGTTTGATAAGTGGCATTAGTGCCAATTTCAATTATCACCTTTGAAGCGGCGGTGATGGTGCCGGTGCCAGAGGTAATAGTTAAAACTTGGCCTGAAAAAGCCGCTCCCCAAGTACTACCCGAAGGAGTCGCCGCTAAAGTCAGTTCATTTTCAGCGCCAGTTGACGGGCCCCAAGAGACATCAATGTCAGTGTAATCAACTGAACCAATTGTAAAACCAGATGGAAAAGTTACAGTCATTGTTTGGCCAGCGGCTACTCCGCTTGAGGTGGTGTATTTGATGGTGTGATTAGAGGCGGTTGAAACTTTTAGCCGGCTCATTGTGTCAGAAAGAGCAGTTAGAGAGCTTCCTAAAACTACTTGTGGGCGAGCAAACAAAAATAAAAAAGCCGAAATCAAACAGGCCACCAAAATTTTTTTCAATCTTTTTAGCCCCTTCTGCACCTTCCCCTCTTTCCTTTGCTTACTATATCTATTTCTTATTTTAATTTGAGGATATTTTTTGTCAAGAATCTCTGCCCCATTTTCTTCCATTATAGTCGCGGTCCTCTATTTGGCAACCTTTGCTTTGTTTCCCTTAACCTTCTGCTCGTAATCTTCTATCGCTGCTTTTAAAGCCTTGGCGCCCAAAACAGAACAATGATATTTTATCGGCGGCAACCCTCCAACTTCTTTAGCCAAATCTTGACTTGTTATTTTTTTAGCCTCCTCAATAGTCTTGCCTTTAACCATTTCTGTTAAAACAGACGAGGTGCCAATCGCTGCGATGCAACCAAACGTGAGGAATTTAATATCAGAAATTCGATTATCTCGAACCTTTATGTATAGTTCCATCACGTCCCCGCAGTGGATGTTTCCCTCTCTTCCCACTCCGTCCGGATTTTCCAAACGTCCATAATTTCGCGGATTCTTAAAATGGTCTAATAATTTTTGACTATATTGGAACATAACCGCTCCTTTCAAAAATCTAAAAATTATCTTTTTCCTTTCATTGTTAGCAAACTTGAAGCAAAAATGTTTTGAATTTTTAATTTGTGTTTTTTATTTTTGATTTTTAATTTTTAATTTTTCTTTCCCAAACGGCGACATTTTTCTTAATCTTTTAACAATCGGCGGCAAAATTTTTAAAACGTAGTCTATTTCTTCCTCTGTCGTGTCCTCGCCCAAACTAAATCTTATAGAACCTTGTGTTGTTTCGTGATTGAACCCACAAGCCATCAAAACATGAGACGGCTGTAAAGAACCAGAAGTGCAAGCCGAACCGGTTGAGACAGCCACTCCTTTTAGATCTAAATTGAGCATTATTGACTCGCCTTCAATATATTTGAAACAGAAAGAGGCAATGTTGGGCAAACGCTCTTTTGGATGTCCGGTCAAGATAACATCAGGAATTTCCCGCAATATACCATCAATTAATTCGTCCCTGAGTTTCTGGATTTTGTTGATTGTTGGTTGTTGATTGTTGATTGTTGTAACCGCCTCGCCTAAGCCGACGATTGCTGGTACATTTTCTGTCCCGGCTCTTTTTTTATACTCTTGCCCTCCACCTGTGATTTCTGGAGCAAGGTTGACCCCCTCCCTAACATAGAGCGCTCCTACACCTTTTGGCCCACCAAATTTATGAGCAGACAAAGAAAGCATATCCACATGTAGATATTTAACATCACAGTTTAGATATCCCACCGCTTGAACCGCATCAGTATGAAATAAAATCCGAAATCCGAAATCCGAAATCCGAAATTTATTGGTTTTCTCTATCATTTTTCCGATGTCACGGATCGGCTCAATTGTTCCAATTTCATTATTAGCATACATAATTGAAACCAAAACCGTATTCTCTTTTATGGCCTTTCTAACATCGGAAACTGAAACCCGCCCAAACTTATCTACCGGTAGATAAGTTACTTCGGCTAAACCCTTTTTTTCTAAATCCTGGCAGGTGTGTAAAACGGCGTGGTGTTCAATGGCGCTGGTGATAATGTGAGGCAATTTTTGCTCTTTGCTCTTTGCTCTTTGCTCTTCTATCACTCCCCTTATCGCCAAATTATCACTTTCTGTCCCGCCACTTGTAAAAATAATTTCGGTCGGCTTACAATTTAAAAACTTAGCCACCTGCTCTCTGGCCCAATCCACTCCTGCCCTTGCCTCCTGTCCGAAGGAATGTAAAGAAGAAGGATTGCCAAATTTATCCAAAAGATATGGTTGCATTGCTTGCAAGACCGTCTTTTTGATTGGGGAGGTGGCAGCATAATCTAAGTAAATCCGCTTCATTTTTTCCTTCCTTCCATTTTCATATGCAAAACACACTTACGGCAGGCAGCCCTAAGTTCATTTAATGAGGCCAAAAGTTTTTCATATTCTCTGTAGGATAAAATAACCGCGGTTGGTTCTGAATATCTCATTATTTTATAAATAAATCCAGACCTGATCTCTTTAATAATCTTAGAAATGTTGGCCTGGAGTTCGTTGATATTAATATATTTTATCTCGTCTTTTTTAGCCACTGTAAAACTAATATAACATCTAATATAACTTTTTGTCAAGGCTTAACTTAAATAACTTTTTGGCATTTTCTGTTGTTTGTTTTTCTACCTCAGCGAGAGAAATATCTTTTACTTTGGCTATCTTATAGGCGGTCTCGGCTAAATAAGCCGGCTCATTTCTTTCCCCTCGATGCGACTCTGGGGTCAAATAGGGCGCGTCGGTCTCCAGCAAAAGCCGCTCAAGCGGAACAGACTTTACCACCTCATTTAACTCTTCTGAATAGGTGATATTGCCCGTAAAAGAGATGTGAAAGTCTAAATCTAAAAAAGCCTTTGCCTCAGAAATACTTCCCATAAAACAATGCACTACACCCGGACCCCTTACTCCCTCATTCAATAAAATTGCCAGCACATCTTTATAAGCCTCTCGGCAATGCAAAATGATGGGCAAATTAACATCTTTAGCCAATTTTAGCATCTGTATAAAAACAACTTTTTGGACATCTTTAGAGGGGTATTGGGCATATGACGAGGTCTTGCCTAAATAAAAATAATCCAAACCCATCTCCCCTACTGCGACAACCTTTGGGTTAGACAAAAGAGCGTAAAATTTTTGCAGCACCTCAATAGACATTTCTTGGGCATGAATTGGATGCAAGCCAACGGCAGCAAAAACCTCTGGATATTTTCTGGCTAATTCCACTGCTTTCTGAGAGGTTTTTAGGTTTGAAGAAGGAACAATAAACTGCTTGACGCCTTTAACCTCGGCTCTCCCTATTACCGCCCCGACGTCACCCTCAAATTTTTCAAAATTTAAGTGGGCATGTGTGTCAATCATAAAAAATCCTTTAAACTAATTATCTACCAAGCGCAATATTAGCATAAGCAACACAGGCCAAAATCACTATCGCTGCCAAAACTATCCTCTTTTTAAGTCGTTCCTTGAGAATAATTACATCCGCGATATAAGTCAATATAGGCCCTAAAGTCAAAACAATTGTGGTAAAAACCACTCCAAAGTGCTTATAACCATAATAAGTAAAAACCATCTGCAATACGGCTAGCAGAGCGATAACAAAACATAATTTGTAATTTTTGGCCCGCCAATTTGAGAATGTTAATCTTGGCTCACCCTTAAGATAAGGGGCAAGAAAAAGATACCATATAAAAAGGACAATAAATATCCCCAATGTTCTGACCATATACAAAGCAAGCGGCGAATATAAAAAGAGTAGTTCCTTAACCAAAACAGCCTCAAGCGGATACAAAATTAAATAAAGCAAAAGACCCTTCTGAAAAACATCAAAACTAAGATGGTGACGATTAAGATGGGAAGCAAAAAGGGCTGCAGAAGCAACAATACCCGCTAAAAACACTCCTAAATTTCTTTCGGCGCGCAAAAAAATGGAGGCAATGATGATGGTTGACAGGGGGGTAAGCATAACAATTAATTGCCACTCAATAATTTTCTCTTTTTCCAAGGCGTGATAAAACAGAACATTGTAAATGGATGCAATAATAATGATTAAAAAGAGAAGAAATAGATAGTCAGATGTAAAAGCGCGAGGGTCTATTGTGCCTAAAAAGGGGTATAAAATAGCGCTCAAGAAAAACAATGAAAAGAAAAGGAAAACCAAAAATTGCCTGTGACCTACTTTTTGATAGGAAAGGGCAATCTTGTTCAAAATGACACCAATTGCAGAGTAAACTGCGGCTAACAAAGGCATCAAGATTTGCATTGTTTTCCTTTAAGGAATTTATTTTTTCAAAAATAATGGTTTTGATATTTTAATTTTTGGCCCTTTAAATTGCTCCAGTCCTTTTTGCGCTGTTTCTGGCATAAATGGCAAAAGCATTCCAAAAATCTCTCTAATTACTTCAACTAAATTTCCTAAGGTTTTCCGCTGTTCGGCTGACTCTACCCATGGTTTTTTCTGCTCAATGTATCTATTTGCTAATTCAATTAATTGCCAAATAGCAGAAAGCGCTTCTGAAAATTGCAATTTCTCTAAAGCCGCATCAATTTTTTGCCAAGCGTCTGTCAGGCCAAACATCTTTAAATCCTTAGAAGCCGCTTCTACTTTCTCTAAATCACCGTCAACGCACTTTACCAATAGGGCGGAAACCCGCTGGACCAAATTGCCCAAATTATTGGCTAAGTCTGCGTTATATATTTCTTTTAAAGATTGCTCTGAAAAATCACCGTCTCGGCCAAAGGGAATTGTCTTAAGGAGATAATATCGCAAAGCATCTGCTTTATATTTTTTTACCATATCCTCAATATAAACGATATTTCCGGTGGTTTTAGACATCTTCGCTCCTTGTATTGTAAAAAAGCCGTGAGCATAAACTCGCCTCGGCAATGGATAACCCCCAGCCAAAAGCAAAGCCGGCCAAAGTACTGTATGAAATCTTAAAATATCTTTTCCAATAAGATGTAAATCGCAAGGCCAGTACTGTTTGCCTCCTGAAAGATAATTTAAAAGAGCGTCAACCCAACAATAAACCGTCTGACTTTTATCCCACGGAATTCTTATTCCCCAACTCACCTTTTTTCGTGAAATGCTTATATCTTTTAAGGGCTCGTTTTCCAAAAATCCCAAAATCTCATTTTTCCGCTCTTTAGGCCCTACTTTCAGTTTATCTGTTTTGATAATCTCTATTAATTGCTGTTGGTATTTTGAAAGTTTAAAAAAGTAATTTACTTCCTCTATCTTCATTGGCAGGCTGTTATGCAATGGACATTTGCCAGAAAGCAAGTCAGTCGGCTCTTTGTATTCTTCACAATCTACGCAATATAACCCTTTATACTTTCCTTTATAAATCTCTCCTCTTTCTTTTAGTTTCTCCAAAAATTCGGCCACAAAGGCCTCGTGCTTTTTATCTGTCGTTCTAATAAAAAAATCAAAGTTGATATTTAAACTTTGCCAAGCCTTGCTCCAAATCTCAGCCTGTCGATTACAAAAAGTTTGAACATCATTAAAACCAGCCGCAATCGCTGCCTTGGTCATTTTTAAACCATGTTCATCAACGCCAGTCTGAAAATATACCTTAAAACCCTTTACGCGGTACCATCTTGCTAAAACATCAGCCGCCACACTTGTATAGGCACTGCCAATATGCGGTTTTCCATTAGAATAGTAAATCGGGGTACTTACATAAAATTTTTTATTCTCCATCAAATCTTACCTCAAAACCTTTTTCCCCTTTGGGCATCTTCCATTCAATTCGCACCTTTTTAACCGAAGCCAAAGGAGGTCCTTTTTTAACCCATTCTATTAATTCTTTCAGGTTTTCCTCGTCTCCTTCTGCCACGACTGTCACTGAACCATCTGCCTCATTTTTTACCCAACCAGCAACTCCTAAATCCTCGGCCTTTCTCTTTGTATAGTATCTGAAATTTACGCCCTGGACAAGACCAAAGACCTTTATTATTGCTCTTTTGTTCATTTTCCTTTTAAAATCACAACAAATTCACCTTTTGGTTGCACTTTTTTTAAAATCTCGGATAGTTTTCCTCTATAAATTTCTTCAAATTTTTTGGTTAATTCTCGACAAACCACGGCTTCTCTATCTCCCAAGATCGCCTGACAATCTCTGAGGGTTTTTATAATTCTATAGGGCGACTCGTAAAAAATGATGGTATATTCACAATTTTCAATTATTGATTTTAGATTTTTTAATAATTTCTGCCGGCCCTTTTTCTTGGGCAAAAACCCCAGATAAAGAAATCTGTCAGTCGGAAAGCCCGAAACGGACAAACTGGCGACTGCTGCGTTTGGCCCTGGTATGGGAACAATGTCTAAATCGGGGATTCTTTCTAAAAGAAAATTGACCAACCCTTGGCCAGGGTCTGAAATGCCCGGCGTACCGGCCTCAGAAATTAAAGCGATATTTTTGCCTGATTTAATTTGATTAGCAATATTTTCCATCTTTTTAATGGACGTATGCTCATAATAAGAAGTCAATGGTCTGTTAATTTCATATTTATTCAATAGAATCCTGGCCCTCCTTGTATCCTCGGCCAAAATCAAGTCAACCTCCTTTAAAATCCTTAATGCCCTTATTGTAACATCCTCTAAATTACCAATTGGCGTAGCAACCAAATAAAGTTTACCCATCTTCCTCCGCTCTTTTATCTTTAATCTTTGCTCTTTAATCTTTACTCTTATTTAATCTTTTATCTTTGCTCTTTAATCTTTACTCTTACTTCGTCCACTGCCAGATTAAAACCATATCAAGGCCTAAATTAAGTAGAAAGGCAGACCAGCCGAAAACATTAACCCATAATTTGTTTGTATAATCACCCATAATCTTTTTGTTATTTGCGACTTTAAGTAGAGAATAAATTAAAACAGGCATCACTAAACCATCCAGAACTTGCGAATATACCAACATTTTTATTGGGCTGAGACCCAAAAATATGGTGAAAAGGCCGAAAAATAATGAGACAAGGAGAACTACGTAGAAACCGCGTGCCTGGGCCACTCTTTTATCCAAGCCCTCCTTCCAGTGAAAAACATCTGAAAAAATATATGCGGTGCATGAAGCCAAAATTGGCACAGCCAAAAGCCCACTCCCCAAAAAACCTAAAGAAAATAATCCATAAGCAGCATCTCCTGCTATAGGCCTTAAAAGTTCTGCTGCCTGCCTCGCTGTCTCTACTGATAAACCATTTTTGAATAAAACCAAACCGGCAACTATAATGACAAAATAGGCAATGAGATTTGAGTAAATCATCCCTATCTTCACTCCGGCGGCTTCTTTATTAAGATCGGCTATTGACTTCTTTTCTTCAATTTCCTCGGTATTTTGCCAAAAAACTAGATAAGGGCTAATCGTGGTGCCGATTAAAGCCACTGCCATAAGCCAATAATTTAGACCACCGCCCAAAAAAGGGTTTATTGTTGATTGCAAAATCTCGCGGGCGTTGGGTTTTAAAATAATTGCTGCTGCCACATAAGCCAAAAACACGGGCGTTAAGAGAAAAAAGTAACGGCTGATTGTAGAATAAGTACCCCTTATCAAAAACAGAGCCAAAAGCAAGGTAATAACTACCGCAAGTAGCGCCCAAGGAATATTTGTGATAATACTCAAAACCTCACTCATCCCAGCAATATCAGCGCCTATTGTGGCGACATTTGCTATAGCAACCAGGGACACGCAGAGTAAGGCAACCCCAAATCCATACTCTGCTCTGATTGTGTTCGCCAAACTTTTTTTAGCGACCACACCGATTCTGGCTGACATATCTTCAATCGCAATCAATAAAGGGGTCACCAATACCAATAGCCACAAGAGAGCGAAACCCGTCAGTGCGCCCACTTGAGTGTAAGTGATAATTCCAGAAGGATCATTATCTGCTGCGCCGGTAATCGTTCCGTTTTTTGCCATCCTAAAGTAGTCGCGAATATGTCGTCGCCGCCTAAAAACGTAAGGATAAATACCAAAAAGAATATTTTTTCTAATTCTTTTTAAAATATTCATAGAGCTTTAACCAATCTTCTAATTTTAATTCCTCCGCTCGACCGTCAGGCCTTATCATGACGCTAACCAAAGCCTCTTTATTAAAGATATTCTTAAGTTGCTTCCTCTTTTGGGAAAAACCTTTTTTAACAAGGTCAAAAAACAATCTGGGATTTTGGACTTTGAACTTTTCGCTTATGGCGATTTTTAAGAGCGCTGAATCTATCATCGGCTTTGGTCGAAAGCAATTTTTTGAGACATAACCAATAATCTGGGGCGTGCCATAAAACTGAACCAAAATGCCCAAGCGATTCATCTTTGGCGGCTGGCAACAAATTTTTTGTGCCACCTCTTTTTGAACCATCAAAACCATTTCTTTTGGTTTATTTTCGCTGAACAAAAATTTCTCAAGCAAGGGTGCTGTGATTTGATAAGGTATGTTGGCAACGATCTTGTAATTAGGATTTAGGTAATAGGATTTAGGATTTAGTTTCAGTACATCGGCTTGGATTATTTTCAATTTCTTACTTCTAACTTCTTCCTTCATCACCTCATTCATTATCTCAACCATCTTTCTATCTATCTCAACTGCTATAACCTTCTTTGCCTTTTCGCATAGTTTCTTTGTTAATGTTCCTGTGCCGGCTCCGATTTCTAGTACAGTGTCGTTTTTGCTTAAATCAGCCGCTCGAATTATTTTATTTAAGATATTTTTGTCTACTAAAAAGTGCTGTCCCAGATATTTCTTCGCCCAAAACTTGTATTGCATTTGTCTTCATTTTAACAAAAAAACTCGTCCGAGACGAGATTGACAAAAGGAATTAAGCTCAAAGTTAGAAACCTAAGGCCATCTTTTTCTATAACCATTAGCCAGCGCCCAGGCAGTTGTAAAAATTTGTGCGCGCGGATCACGCCAAGAAACACCATAAAATCCAGCCTTAGCGGAAGCGAAATCCCAAAAACCAATTTTATATTGAAATAGACCGTAAGTACTTCCACCCCAAAATCCTACGGAGTCTGGATTGCCATTACTCTCTTTCATCATTAACCTACACAAATCATCTGGCTCTATGCTATATTTATTCGCCGCTTCTAGCACCCAATCATTATACTTGCAGCGGACTGTGATTACTTTTTTTGTCCCATAAGCAGTAATCTCGTCCTGCGGTGGCACCACAACCTGTTCTTTAACTAACACGCGCGATACTTCTTTGCCATTTTCCCTTCTTATCCTATAAATCCTTTCCTTGATACCTGGTTTGCCTACCTGAACTATCCTGGTCTTGCCTTTTTCAAGATTGGGGTCATCTTGTTTAATCTTTTTAAAATCAAGACCTATCTTCTCTGCAAAAGTTGTTTCTGATACCCTCGTTATTCTAATCTCCATATTCTTGCTTAAAAATGTTTCCTGTTTTGGCTCTACAATATCCGTATTCCCTATCTCTATTGCTTTTTCATCTAAAAACTCCTGTACAGTCTTTGCCCAAGTTCTGTAAACCTTTCTCGCCCCAGCATCATTAACTACAACGGGGGTTGCTCTATAAATAGTGATTTTAGCGCCAATGCCCAGGGAAGGATCAGGAAAAACCTGAACAATATCCTCTGGATAAACAATCACATTTTGCGACCCCAACATCTTATCCAAATAAAAAATCCCTGGCTTACCATAATAAATCTCTATCTCAGAGTTAGTCCGTAAATCACGCGGAAGTACATTCCGGCCAGGCAAACTGATTTGAGATTTTAAGCCGCCTGATGATTTCAAAGAATCTCCGGAGACTGGAGGTTGTTCGGCTGCTTTGAAAGTAAACGTTGCAACAAACAGGAAGGCGACTACTATAAATTGCCAAAGGCGTAAAATTTTCCCTCCTTAATTGCGAATGGTTACAAATTGTTTCGCGAATTCCCGCTAATATTTTAAAGATAGATCTTCATGATGTCAAATTTAAAAAGGGGCGCAAGGTCTTAAACGATGCGCCCCATATATTTTTATATTAAAAGCGTCGTAAGACCTGCGCCCCTAAGAGCTGCCAAGTGCTTTACTATCCTCCTCCAAAACTTTACGTCTTGGCGAAGATAATAAATGCCCCTCGGAGCGTAAGTTTCCCTCCCCGGATACTCCTCCCGGAGAGACCTAAATAGCGATTGGCGTTTGGCGAATAGGACATGAATCCTAATCGCTGGTTACTGATCACTGTTCGCTATTAAGGACTCCCCAGGAAAAGGCCGGCTTGGAAAGGTTATTTAATTTTTAAGGATTATAATAATATATAATCTCTTAAATTTTTTGTCAAGTGGTCAGTTATCCACAGGCTTCACTCCCTCTTTTTTTCTAAATTGGTAAAGCGCATCTGCTCTGGGATGAAATATAGTTCAACCTGACCAATTGGACCATTCCTATGCTTTTTAATTAAAATATCGGTAATATTTTTTCGCTCTGTGTCTTTGTCGTAATAATCTTCACGATAAATAAACATTACCACATCCGCATCTTGTTCAATCGAACCACTTTCCCTCAAATCCGCTAACTGCGGGATGTGGGAGGGTCTCTGCTCTACTGCTCGGGACAATTGAGAAACAGCCAAGACCGGCACATTTAATTCCTTGGCCAAACCTTTTAATGCTCGTGAAATCTCTGACACTTCTTGTACGCGCGACTCAGCCGCTCGTCTGCCAGATGCATGCATCATTTGCAAATAGTCAATTACCAGCAGGCCTAAACCATGCTCTGATTGCAATCGCCTTGCCTTTGTGACAACTTCAATCGGGGTTAAAGCAGAAGAATCGTCAATGAAAATAGGCGCCTCAGACAATACACCCATGGCATAGCCAATTCTCGGGAAATCATCTTCGTCTAAATTGCCTGTTCTCAACTTCCACGAATCAACGCCCGCTTGAGCACACAGAAATCTATCAACAACCTGCTCTTTTGACATTTCTAAGGAGAAAAAACCCACTGGCGTTTTGGCTATAGTGGCAGCATTAAGAATTAGACTGGAGACAAAAGAGGATTTCCCCATTGATGGTCGACCGGCCAAGATAACTAAATCAGATGGCTGCAACCCTCCTAAAAGATTATCCAATTCATCAAATCCGGTTGGAACGCCGCGAAGCAGCCCCTTGTGTTTATGAAGACGATCTATTCTCTCAAAACTATCAGCCAAAATCTCTTTAACTGGCACAAATGCCTGTTTAAGAAATTTTTTTGAGACTGAAAAGATATTGCGCTCGGCTTCATCTAAAATAAACTCCAATTCCTTGTCTTCTTGATAGCCCAACTCCAAAGTGTTAGAGGCGGCCTGAATTAATCTTCTTAAAATCGCCTTCTGCTGAACAATACTGGCATAATGGACAACCCGAGTGGCCGATGGCACTGAGTTGACTAATGTTGTTAAATAAGAGGCGCCTCCCACTTCGGCCAAGATTCCTTCCTTTTCTAATTGGTCCGTTAGAGTAACCACATCAATAGGCATTTTCTTCTCATAAAGGGCAAGGACTGCTTTATAAATCATTCCATGGGCCTCTTTATAAAAATCCTCCGGACTCAACATATCCACAACCTTAATGATGGCGTCTTTGTCTAAAAGCAAAGAGCCCAAAACTGACTGTTCTGCTTCAATGTTTTGTGGAGGCACTCTATTCATATCTCAAAAACCTCCGTAACTTCTTTAATTAAATCCCTTTCTTCTGGTATTGCTTTTTCTAAATTTTTTACCACCCGACAAGCAAGTTTTAACTCCCTTCCGGTCACTTTCTTTATCACTTCCTCAATAAGCCTACGATTCTTCACCTCCTCCAGTTTATCCTTGTGAAACTTGAAACTCACTCCCAAAATAATCTGACCATCTTGAATTTCTAATGGCTGACTTCCTTTTAACAAAAAACAAAGAGAATGGTTATGTGGCCTAATTTGAGCAACGACTTGTTCCCAGTCAATATCAATTTCTTGATTGATATCCTGTACTTTTTGTTTGGGAGGATCTACCTTTGGGTCAGGGTCATCTTCTTTAACCTCGTTGGATTTTTCTCCATTCTCTTTTTTATATGCTATCTCAACAATGGCCAACTCCAGTGGTAATTGCGTAATATGAGTAGTCTTCATTTTTTGTTGCGCGTCTGCAATAGTCCTTATCCAAGAAGCTAAAACAGGCGAAGGATTTTTGATTAATTTCTCGCGCAAAAACTCAACTAAATCTACGGTAAACTGATTAAGATCTTTGCCCTCTTCAATGATTTGGTTTAAAAGCGAAAGGGCAGAGGAAACATCCTTTTTAACTAAAAAATGATAAAGTTGCTCTATCCGCTCTAATTCTGTCCTGCCTAAAATTTCTTCAATATCCTTTTTGGTAATCGTGGTCAGGCCCTTTCCTAAGACTGTATCAAGCAAACTCTCAACGTCTCTAACGCTACCCGCGGCCGTTTGGGCAAGGAGCTTTTTGCTTTCTTCGTCCAACTTTAATCCCTCCTGTTTGGCAATGTAGTCTAATCTTTTAATTAAATCAGCAATGCCCACCCTTTTAAAATCAAATCTTTGACAGCGCGATAAAATTGTCTTGGGAATTTTATATGGTTCGGTGGTGGCCAAAACAAAGATGACGTGCGAAGGCGGCTCCTCCAATGTTTTCAAAAGAGCATTAAATGCTTCACGAGTTAACTGATGGACTTCATCAATCACGTACACCTTATATTTTGACTTGGTCGGAGCAAATTTAACCTTTTCGCGCAAGTCCCTTATCTCCTCTATCCCCCGATTGGAAGCAGCATCAATCTCAATCAAATCCATACTCTGGCCTTTTTGGATTTCCAAACAAGAAGAGCATTGATTGCACGGCTCCCCATTTTGAAGATTCAAACAATTCACTCCTTTGGCCAAAAGACGGGCTGTTGTAGTCTTGCCACAACCGCGGGGTCCAGCAAAAAGATAGGCATGCACAAAACGGCCCCCTGCCAAGGCACTTCGTAGAGTATCTCTAACATGGTCTTGGCCCAATAGTTCTGAAAATTTCTGGGGTCGCCATTTTCTGTACAAGGCTTGCATAGTCGCTCCTTCTATCTATTCAAACCTCTAATTCTAAATCCATTTTTTATTCTATCACTTTATGTCATAACATAATTTGTCCCCAGCCTGTGGATTTTGACTGATAATCAAAAATTTTATGGTATAATGAGTTAAAAGAAGATGAATAAAAATCAACTTGTGCAAATAATTTCAAAAAGAGTGGGCCTTGACAAAACTGTTACAAAAAGGCTGGTGGATACTTTGTTTGATTCTCTTTTAAAAACCCTCTCACAAAAACAAAGGGTATCGCTGGCCAATTTTGGCACTTTCTACCCATTCAGAACAAAATCCAGAACCATTCCCAATCCGAAAAATCCTAAACAAAAAATGCTTACTCTGGGTAAAAATGTAACCAAGTTTAGGCCGGCTACCTCTTTAAAAAAGACGGTTGCCAAATTAACCCCTGACAGCGTTTTAAGCCCAACCTCCTTTGAAGAAAGACTCTTAAAAATCAGGACCAAACCATTAAAAATCCCATACATTGAACTAAAAAATAGAAAAATTCCGAAAGAAATTTTAACCAAAATCCCTGAACATATCGCCCGCGCCTACCAGATTGTCCCAGTGGAAGAAAAAGATGGCAAACTGGTCGTAGCAATGGTTAACCCAGAAGATTTGGAAGCAATAGAATTTGTCAAGAAAAAGACAGGCATGAATCTTGAGATAGGCATCACCACATCCTCTGCCCTCAATAGCGTCATAGACCAGTATGGCGGCCTGACCCAGGAAATGGAAAGGGCTATTAAAGAAGTTGAGACGGGCATAGAGAAGCCGAAAATAAAAGTTAAAAAACCAAAGGAAGAAGTGAGTCTTCAAGCCCCAACAGCACGATTGGTCAATTCTCTAATTTCGCGGGCAGTTAAAGATAGGGCTTCTGATATTCATATTGAGCCGCAAGAAAAAATTCTCCAGGTCAGGTTTCGCATAGATGGTGTTCTCCAAAAGGTGGTTGAGTTGCCCATACAATTGCACCCACAGGTTGTAGCCAGGATAAAAATCCTCTCAAATCTAAAAATTGACGAAACCAGAATCCCTCAAGACGGACGGTTTTCAATGGTGATTGGCAATGGAGAGGTAGACTTCCGCGTCTCTACTCTACCCACGGTCTATGGGGAAAAGGTGGTAATGAGGATTTTAGATAAAACCAAAGGCCTATTAACATTAGAAGAATTAGGTCTGGGGGGTAAGGATTTTGAAATTTTAGATGAGAATATCCATAAAGCACATGGTATGACCTTAATTACAGGACCCACAGGATGCGGAAAAACAACCACCTTATACGCAGTGCTGGACAGGATTTATGATGTTGGGATTAATATAGTGACCTTAGAGGACCCGGTGGAATATCGTCTCAAAGGAATCAATCAGTCGCAGGTTAATCCCAATGTGAACTACGGCTTTGCCTCAGGCTTGCGCTCCATCGTTCGACAAGACCCAGACGTCATAATGTTGGGGGAAATCCGAGATGCAGAAACCGCCTCAATGGCTATCCACGCTGCTTTAACTGGTCATGTGGTCCTTTCTACTTTACATACCAATGATGCGGCCGGCGCTATCCCACGCCTTATTGATATGAAGGTTGAACCCTTTTTAATTGCCTCCTCCTTAAACTTGGTCGTAGCCCAACGACTTTGCCGGAAAATCTGTGATAACTGTAAGGAAATCCATCCTATCCCTCAGGAGATTCTAATGGAGGTCCGCAAAGAAATTAAGGCCAAAAATCCCATTTTTTACAAGGGGCGAGGCTGTAATGTTTGTAATCAATCGGGCTATAAAGGCAGGATTGGGATTTTTGAGGTCCTCCCTGTTACCGAAGCCATCAAAGATCTAACAATCAAGAAAGCCTCGGGTAGCGCCATTCAAGAACAGGCCATCAAAGAAGGAATGCATACCTTAAAACAAGATGGAATAAAAAAAGCCCTTGAGGGCATCACCACTATTGAAGAGGTTTGGAGAGTAACGAAGGAGTAGAAGAAAAGTAAAAAGGAAAAAGTAAAAAGGCAAAAGGTTGATAGAGAATTCGTTATGGTTAGTAGTGAGGAGGTTAGGGTTTTGAGGCTTAAACCAAAAACCAAAACCAGAGACCATACCAGCTTCCAAACCCTTAGACTTTTAACCTATTACAGCTTTGCCTTTGACCGAGCGAAGCCCCGCTGAGCGGGGCGAAGCGAGGGAATATGTTGTATCAATATAAAGCAAAGGACCAAAACGGTGTTTTAAGAAAGGGAGAGGTTGATGCCAAAAATCCCGAAGATATCTATGCAATGCTGAAAAAGGAAGGCCTCTTTCTGCTAAAGGAAGTCAAGCCCAAAAAGACAATCAGTTTAGGTCTATACAGCGGAGTCTCTTTAAAGGATTTGGCTGTTTTTACTAAACAACTTCAAGTGATGGTTCAGGCAGGAATGTCGCTCGTCTCAGCCCTAAGGTCACAGGGAGAGCAGACCGAGAATAAAAAGTTAGCCAAAATCGCCTTCCAACTAGCATCTTCAGTAGAGGGCGGCAGAGCGCTTTCCTCGGCCCTCTCTGAATATCCCTCTGTCTTCTCCCCTTTATATATCAACACTGTTTTGGCCGGCGAGACAAGCGGTAAATTAGAAGAAGTTCTTGCTTCTTTAAGCGATACTTTAGAAAAGGATTATGATTTAAGGTCTAAAATTAAAGGAGCAATGGTCTATCCGGCTTTTATTCTCACTGCCCTCATTGCTGTTGTCATTATCATTTTAATCTATGTAGTACCTTCTTTAACCAAACTATTCAAAGAATTAGGCGGGACGCTTCCGTTGGTTACCAGAATATTGATAAAAAGTTCTGACTTTACCCGTACTTTTTGGTGGGCCGTCCTTTTGGGAATTTTAGGTCTAATTCTCCTTTTACGACTTTATAAACAGACTAAAACAGGTACTTATTTGTTGGATGCCTTAAAGATTAATCTACCCATCTTTGGTCCACTGGTTAGGAAAATCTATATGGCGCGTTTTTGCAGAACCACCTCAACCCTGGTCAAAGCCGGCCTACCCATCACTCAAATCTTAAAAACAACAAAATCAATCATCGCAAATTCAATTTATCAAGATGCTTTGGAAAAGGTGGCCAAAAAGGTGGAAAATGGCTTACCGCTTGCTCTGGCCTTAAAGGAGACAGGACATTTCCCCACAATGGTCCATCAGTTAATCTATATTGGCGAGGAATCAGGAAAATTAGAAGAATCCCTGGATACATTGGCTGATTATTTTGAAAAGGAAGTCGCAGCAACAACATCTGCTTTAGCCTCTTTGATTGAGCCAATCTTGATTGTCATCATAGGCATAGCCGTCGCACTTGTTGCGTTTTCAGTGATTAAACCTATCTATGGGCTTACGGAAATTTTGTAAATGGAAAAATCAAAAGGTATTAATCTAATTGAGGTTTTAATTGTTTTAGCCGTCATTGGAATAATGACCGCTGCCTTAAGCCCCAGTTTCTCGCGATTTTTGCCCTCCGTCCGATTATCTGGCGCAGCAAAAGAATTAATCATACAATTAAGAAAAGCGCAACAATACGCCGTAACAGAACAAATTATTTACCAGGTCACGATTTTTCCAGCAGAGAATAAATATCAACTGATTAAAAAAACCGACCCGGAGCAAATCGTCACAGAAGTGGCTCTCCCTCAAACAATCTCATTCGGAACCACCACCCTCTCCCCCCCTGAAATCAGTTTTAATCCAGCAGGCAGACCATCCCAATCAGGCAAAATAGAACTTCTCAATCAGCGTAATAAAAAAATCATTATCGAGATTGGTCCAGCGGGCTTTATAAGGTCATATAATGAATAAAAGAAAAACAAATGGCCTAACCCTAATTGAAGTCATTATTGCCATTTTTGTCTTGTCAATGGGTTTTTTATCTGTGGTCCAACTTTACCCTTTGGGAATTAAAACCAGCAGAATCTCTTATCATCAAACAGTCGCCTCCTCCTTGGGGCAGGAAAAAATAGAGGAAATGCTTTCAAAAAGTTATGATGAAGTAACAGATATTGCCCGAGAAAAATTAAATAATCTCTACGAATGGCAGGCGGATGTCAGTTTTGTTGACCCTGAGGCGAATTTGGTTGAGATCCAAACTGACAAAGGCGTCAAAAAGATTAAGGTAACAATTTATTGGAATGAAGGGCAAGCGCAAAAAGAATTTAATATTAATACATTGTATACCAAAAAGTAGGCAAGAATGAAGGGCCTTACTCTAATTGAAACAATCGTGGCATTAGGCGTAACGATGACAACTGTCCTCGCTGCTTATGCCGGGTATTCGGCTCATCAAAAAGCCTACCAGGAGGATTTAATTTATGTTGAATTAGCCCAAAATGGCAGAATCGCTCTGGACAGAATGAGCCGAGAAATAAGACAAACGCCCGCCATCGTCACTGCCTTGCCCCCCGACCAAACACAACCGGCCGCCACAGAAATTATGTTCCAAGACGGGCACGAGGCAAGCAAAATTCAATACATCTCCTATTATTTAGACAGCACAGACCTAAAAAGAAGACTTACCCACTATTACTTTCCCTCAGAACCGGACCAATGGGTGCCCAAAGACAGCCAAGACGAACAAGGCAATCCCCCCATTTCTGTCATTGACGAAGATAATACCATTGCCGAAAGCATCACCAGTCTTGGCTTTTATGGTGAGAAAGTCATCCATATTGATTTAACTTTGGAAAAACTGAATAAAAAATTAGATTTTCAAACTGCTATTTGGAGTAGGAATCTATGAAAAGAGGGTTTGCTTTAATTACGGTCTTGGTCTTAACTACTGTGCTTTTGATTTTAGGTACCTTTTTTATTAATTTTGTCATCACAGACCTTAAAATCTCTTCATCATTAAAAGGCGGCACCCAGGCGTTATATGTCGCTCAAGCGGGCATTGAAGAAGCCATTTGGCAGGTAAAAAATAATCAAACCTATAAAACCGAATTTGAGCAAGGCACGATTGACCGGAGTTTTAGCCGAAATAATATTTTTGATGGAAATAGCAGTTATGAGGTCAGCATTAAAGGCACCGACAAGGCAAAGGCAGACGTGACATCAAAAGGATTTTACCAAGTGGGAACCAGCAGGGCCTCAAGAATAGTAAAGGTGGTTATTCTCAAAGCATTAAATCCAAATCCTGTTTGGGACAAGACGGCCTATGGTTCTGAAGACCTCGAGTTTTTCGCCAGTAAAGTTAATTTTAATGGAGGTAATCTATATGCTGGCGACGATGTGGTGGTTTGGGGCTCGGGCACAGTCAATGTAGAAAAGGATGTTCTGGCAAAAGACCAGATTGATGTCCATTGGGGCTCTCAGTTAAATGTCGGGGGGATTAAATCTTCCCAAAACTATCCCCCACCGCCCGGACAAATAGAGATGCCCCAAGTAGACTTTGATTCAGATAATCCGAATTCATATTTAAAAAGGGCGGAGGCATTGGGACAGGTTTATACTGAGCAGCAGTTCAAAAATATGCTTAAAAACCAATCGCCATTGACATTAAATGGGGTGGTCTATGTAAAAGGAAACATTGACATTAAAAAACAGCAGTCCCTTACTGTAAACGGTGTCTTGGTTGCTGACGGAAATATCTCAGTGGGAGAAACCTCACTTATGCCTCCGACAGGCGACGCCTATCTGACTATTAACAAACCGTCAGACAATTCCAGTTCGGGCGTCTTAGCTAAGGGAAAAATAAAAATAGGAGTTCACGCATCAGATACAAATATCACTGGACTGGTGTATGCAATGGACGCAATTTCTTTTTCTAATTTCACCTCTTCTTTAAACATAACTGGTGGCCTCATCGCCCAGGAGGTCAATATTCTAAGTATCTGGCAGACAGTTAATATTACTTATGATGGAGACAGAATTAGCAAAGCCTTGTATCAAGAAGCCTCCTACTCCCCCACAGTGGAGGTAAAGTATTGGGAAGAGGAGTACTAAGCGGCCTTGGGTCTAAATTAAAAAGTAAAAATCAACTATTTACTAATGATTAAATAACTAATATACTAAGAATGGAGGGGTCTTTCTATGTCAATCTTGGGAAAGATACTGGGTTTAGAAAAAAATGTTTTTGGCCTTGATATTGGTTATGAAAATATAAAAGTTGTAGAGTTAAGAAAAACTGGCTCTATGTTTAAATTAGTCAGTTTCGGTTGTTCTCCTTCGCCAAAAGAACCTTTTGCCAAAGAGAAAATTAAAGATAAAAAAGCCTTGGCCAATGCTATTGTCCAAGCAGTATCCAACCACCACATCAGCGCAAAATCGGTTGTCTCTGCCCTACCCGAATCCCTCGTCTTTACTAAAATTATCCAACTACCAAAGATGAGAATGGAAGAACTGCAAAGCGTGGTGCCTAATGAAGCCGCCAATTTTATTCCACTTGAGCCAACCCAAACTTATTTAGATTTTCAAGTAGTCGGCGAGGCAAATAATAATTATGAAGTTCTGGTAGTGGCTGCCCCAAAGACGCTTGTCAATGACTTTATTGAAACACTAAAAATGGCCGGGCTTTCTCCTTTTTGCCTCGAAACCAAACCTTTAGCCAATACCCGCGCTCTCATTCCTAAAAATGCCCAAGAGGCGGTTTTAATTTTGGACCTGGGCGCTTTGGCAACATCTTTAACCATATATGACAACGGCGCAATTAAATTTACGGTCACCTTCCCTCTGGGCGGCCAAATATTTACAGAGAAAATTGCCGCTACTCTTTCAATAAAGATGGAAGAGGCGGAAGAAAAGAAAAAAACCCTTGGTCTAACCAAGGCAGGCGAACAGATCAAAAAGGGATTAGAAGAACCCCTTGGGGTGCTAATAGACGAAACCGCCAGCGGTCTCAATTATTACAAAAAGTACAATGAAAAAGCCAAAATATCAAAAATTATCCTAACTGGCGGCGGCGCGGCGATGCCTGGACTTTGCAGTTTTTTGGAAAACAAAATTGGCATAAAGACAGAAGTAGGCAATCCATGGCAAGCAATAAAAAATCCGCCTAAGGAAAAACAAACAGTCATTTTTACAGCGGCGATTGGTATGGCGATGAGGCAAGAATGATAGAAAAAACACCCCAAATCAATTTATTGCCAAAAGAGTTAAAAGAAGAGAAAAGGCAGCGGCAATTCATCGCTCAGTTGTTTTCGTTCTGCCTCTCTCTTTTATTCATCTTTATCCTATGGATTGTGGGTATTGAGGCGGCTAACCAAATTTTAGCCATCAATCTCAAAACTTCTGAATCACAAATTCAACAAGAAGGAAAAGAACTGGAGCGAATGAAAACTCTTGAAGAAAAAGCCAAACTGCTTAATGAAACATTAAAGGTGGTGGATGATTTAACAAAACAGCAAGTGGCCTGGTCTCAGATTATAAAAGACTTTAGCGCCTCGGTGCCAGCCTCGGTCCAGATTAACAATCTCTCTTTAAACTCCAAAAAATCTCCAAACTTCAGTCTTTCGGGCAAGGCGGCATCTTTCCGGGATATTCTTGAGTTTAAGGAAAAATTAGAGGCCTCGCCTAATTTTAAAGATATAATCTTTACTTCTTCTAACAAAGTAGAGGGGCAAGGACAGTCAGGTTATAGTTTTAACCTAACCTTTAATCTTGAGGGCAAAAAATGAAAAATATGCTCAGCAAACCAGTTATCTTTACTATCCTACTTTTTTTAATCTGTTATATCGGGTTATACTACATAATTGCCAAACCCCGACTTCACGCATTTCGAAACCGATACAAAGCGCTTACAGAGAACCAAACTCAACTTTCCGGCTTACTTGCCAAAAAAGAAGCCTTGATCAGGCTCCAAAAGGATGAAAAGCGTATTGATGATGCATTAAACCTAGCCCAAAATCTCGTACCCAAAACAAAATCAACCTCTGACTTTTTGATCCAAATTGAAGCAGCCGTTACGGGCACAGGGAACAATATGAAATCAATTAACATAAATGAATCAGCCAAGCAAACCCAAACCAAAGAGGAAGAAGAAACCACAACACAAAAGAAGACGCAACAAGCCCAACCCAAAGAAAAATCGCCCTACAAAACTATCACATTTTCAATCACTATGGAAGGAAATTTTAAACAACTTTTGGACTTTTTAACCTTGGCCGAATCTCTCTCGCGCCTCACCAATTTGCCCACCATAACGATTGTGCCATCACAAAATAATCTATTGCAAACTAAGATTGACGGGGAGATTTATTACAAATGAAAAAAATTATCGTCTGGCTTTTTATCTTTTCGCTATTTGCCCTAGCCGGTGGTTATTTCTGGTTTTTGAGGGCAATTTCTTCCTTTAAAACAAACCTACCCCAAGAGACTAAATCCATCTCTATCATAGATTACGACAAACTAAAAAGACTTGAACAACTCAAGCATCCGGGAATGCCAATAGATATCCAAGCGCCCCACTTCGGCCGCGACAATCCCTTCGCGCCATACTAAACCTGACTACTTTTTCTGCAATACTTCTTCTATCTTTTCTACTACCTGCGCAGGCGTAACCTCTGACTTGACCAAATAGCCTGCCGCACCAGACATCAGGCCCCTAACCTCATTCACATCTTTAAGCAAGGCGGTCAAAATAATCACGGGGATATCTTTTGTTTCGGCCGTTGATTTTAAAATATCCAGCGTATCCAACCCATTGATTTTAGGCATCATAACATCAAGTAAAATTAAATCTGGTTTTTCTTGCATTGCTGCTACCAACGCCTTTTCTCCATCTTCAACAACCGCTACTTCGTATCCCGAAGCCTCCAACCGCAACTTGTACATCTCAACAAAAACCTTGTCATCGTCGACCAGCAGGATTTTCTTTTTTTCATTAGCCATATCTCCTCCCTGCCCCGCATGCGCCCCGTTGTGACGCGAGGACGTATAACTTGCAACCAGTAAGCCTTGCGAGGGTACTATATTTTGATGTTACTCTAACTCTATTATAATTCCCCTTTTTCTTTTGTCAAACGTTAACAAAAATACGATGTTTTTAAAAATAATCTACAAAAATGACTTCAGTGCTATCTTCAGCGCTACCATCTATTTTATTTCCATTTAAGTATAATCCGTCTGATTTTATTTCTGCAAACATATCATAACCGGTTGATTTGCGAGCCCATTCAATATATTCCTCATCAGAAATACTTTTAACCTCACCTGTCGTTGTGTTATATATAATATTTTCTACTTTAGGAGTGGCACATTCTGCGCTACTTTTAACATTTTTATTAGCCAATGAGTACGAAATCAATATCTGACTATTGTCAGGCGAAATTCTTATAATTCGGAAGTTTTTTGTTTCATCGGTATATGACGCAGATGTCTTTTTTTCTAAATCATAAATTTTAATTTTACCCCAAGCATCACCCGAAAACTCATTGCAATCGTCTTTTCCCCATGGCTCGACGGTTACGTAAAGCTTTTTATTGTCTGAAATAAAACCATACCCATAAACTTCTTCGCCATGAATCTTTACTTTTTCCAGACCCAAATCGGCCAAATTGATTGAATAAAGGACTCCTGGGAACTCTCCAGCACCTCTAAAAAGATACACCATTTTATTATCATAAGACCAAAAACCCGGCGTAAATGGTGGTTCCTCATCTTTTTTGGTATCGCCGTGATATATCGCTATAGGCTGCTTCTTGTTAACCAAATCTAACTTAATTATCTTATACTCTCCCCCGCCTGAATAGCCGTTCAAATATTCAGTAAAAACTAACTCTGTCTGGTTATTATTTACCACAAACTTACTTAAGTCCCCTGTTGCAACGGAATAAAGATTCTCTCGCTCTTTATTTTCGATATTAATTTTAAAAATAGATTTTTCATCATTTACAAGAAGTGTCTTTTTATCTTTTAATAAAAATAATTGTTGCACATAAGTATTATTTGTAATTTCATTCACAATAACTTCTTTCTGCTGGTTGGCGCTATTGAAGTAGATTAGTTCATAAATTGGGATTCTTCGATCTTCATTAATCTTTATCGTTCGAGTTTTGCGCGCATAGAGTAAGCCTGACTCTTTGACTTTTTCCTTATTTGCTACTATTTTTGGCTCCTCTATTTTTCTTAAATAATTTTGATAATAAGAATAACCACCAATTCCAATTGCAATGAGCGCAAGGATAATTATCGTCCATTTTAGAAATTTATCCATTCTTTTCTCCTCTCCCAAGGGGCCACTTTGTAATTTAATTTCTGAATTTATTATACACCTTTTTCTTTTGTCAAATGTTAAATTTCCGCCACATCCCTCTCTCGGCCTCAAACCAGATTTCGCCGATTATTTTTTCTTTACTAATTTAATAAATACCTGGGCACTTATTCCTGCTTGTTTTAAAATATTTTTTAGCGTTCCTTTTTTGAGATCTTTTGAATGGATAGGAACAGTAACGCGACGATTTGTCTTGTTATTTAATAAAGTAACGTGACTGCCCGTTTGATGATCAACAAAAAATCCGCCTTTTTCTAAAGCGGAAATTGCCTTTTTGGGTTTAACGGCGGGCATCTTCATTAACCCGCCTTTTTAGCCGAAATACCACGAATGGACACAGGGACATCAATTGTTCCTACAAAGCCCTGACTTGACTCCTCTGGAATAGGCTCGCCGTGTTTTCTTAAACTACCTAAATAACATTTAACCGCTTCTTTAGCCATCTTTACTGCTTCTTCAAAAGTTTCACCTTCTGTAACACAACCGGGCAAGACAGGAATAGTAACCACAAAACCACCCTCTTCGGCGGGTTCAAATAAAGCAGTATATTTATAAATCTTTACTCTTTGTCGCTGGGCCATTTTTATCCTTTCAATCCCATTATACAAATTTCAGAAAGATTGTCAAAAACAACAACCAACAACCAACAAACCGCAAGTTCGCTCAAATTCTTAAATCTTAAATCCTAAATCATAAATCTTTCTGCGTTTTCTGCTTTTTCCTAAACTCTTCTGCTTCTTTTAGTATCTTCTCTTTCACCTTTTCGCGCTCTTCTTTGTTGGCAAGGAGTTGGTCTTTTAAGCTCTTTTTTTCTTGCTCGTGATTATTATGATTATGATTTTTAATCCTCTCTAAACTTTCTTTTATTTCATCTTGGGGTGATTTTGTATACTCGGGCCGCTCTTTTCCTTCTATTGTCAGTTCTTTTATTTCATGATGAATATCACCTGGTTCGGCAATGGGGAGAGTAAAGTAAAATGTCGTGCCCTTATCTTCTCCTTCTGATTCAAACCAAATTTTTCCATTCATTAGTTTGAGATATTCGCGAACGATGTACAATCCCAAACCAGTCCCGCCGACCTCGCGCACCCAGGAATTATCAACCCGATAAAATTTCTCAAACATATGTTTTTGCGCTTCTTTAGGAATGCCAACACCAGTATCCTTTACACTCACTTCAACAAAATCATCCTTTTGTCCGACACTCACCTCTACTCCGCCGGTTTTTGTGAACTTTATCGCATTGGATAAAAGATTCTGCAAAATCTCTTTAAATTTATCAGCGTCGGACAATGCATTGGGTAACGGTTGTTTAGATTCATGATAGGTGAAAGTCAACCCCTTTTCTTTAGCTTTGGTAGCATAATCTTCGCAAATATCTTTGAGGATGGGCTGAATATCAATAGGTTTTATATCCAGTTGTATCCTCCCCTGCTCTATTCGGGAAACATTAAGCAAGTCAGCGACCAATTTAGCAAGTTGGTCGGTTTTCATATAAACCTTTTCAAGATAGGTCCGGGCATTTTTGTCTACCTTGCCAAACCCTTCCCATAAAATCATATGTAAATATCCCTTAATAATTGACATTGGCGAGTTGAGTTCGTGACTGGCAACAGAAAGAAACTCTGACTTCATCCGGTCAAGCTCTTGAAGGCGAACATTGGCTTTTTTAAGTTGGTTAGTGAGTTTTTGGATTTCCTGACGCCGACGAATTTCCTCTTTCACAGATTGCACAAGTTTATAACTCCCATAAGACACAAGAACAAAAAGAATACCCTTAAGCCCACCTTCTGTGAAATTTGGAGACAGCAAAGCGTCAACAAACAGGCCGAGAGAGATTAGAGCAACAAGAACCTCGGTAATAATAACCCGAATATCAAAAAGGTGATACTGGGTAATGGCGTAGGCAGTGAAGGAAATAAATATAAGCGTTGTATAGGGGCCGTACATAGCATACCTATAGGTTCCGATGATGAAAAAGGAAAGCGAGTTAAATAGAAATCCTAAAATTAAGCTTATTAACAATCCCCAAAACACAAACTTTATCTGCGTTCTTGCAGTCCCTTGACTTTGCTTATACTTATTGAAAAGTAACCACAAAGAACTTACCATAAATGAAAAGAAGAATGCAGGGTAAAGCCAATTTAATTTTCCCGGAATTATATTGCTTCCCCAGTCAAAATACTCAACCCCCTTTACGATAAGATTGCTTAAAGATAAAAATATAAATATCACAGGAATCAAAAAAATAAAAAAGGCCAAAATTGAGTTAATTTTTTTAATAGAAATGAAATTTAAAGCAAAATACAGAATAGCAAACGCTATACAACTGGATCCTAAATAAGTTAGACGAGACCAAAACAATGCATTCTCAGAATCTCTATCTGCAAAAAAATTAGGAATTATCCAAAGAAAAACTGTACAAATTAAAAATGCGAAAATTTTGTTATCTCTTTTTTTTGGATCCTTAAGAAAAACAAACAATCCCAACAATAAGTTGATAAGAACAATAACTATAAATAATGATGTGTGAAAATTGATATGTCCTCCTTGTATTACTGATTTTATTGTAACATAAAAAACACCAGACTAATAACCTTAGTCTGGTGCATAATCTTCAACTAATTGCCAGAGATCGGGTCTACTTTTTTGCAACTCCCTTTCAAGCTCTTCTATTGTTAATACTGCGGGGAAACAAGGTTCTCCCCAATAGATTTTCTCCTCTCCGATTTGTGTGAAGAATAAGTTTAACCTTTTATATAATCTAGCAATCACTCTATCTATTATCGCATACCAGTGAGTAATCCCTGTTTTTTTACTATAATGATAGAGATGAATATAAAGCGGTATAAACAGCAAAGCAGATCCTCTTTCTTGCTTATCAACAGCAACCATTGCAACCTCGGCTGGTTTTAAACCGTAACCTCTCACGATATGAAGGTTGGGCCATGCCTCGGGCTTAGTGATAGGAAATCCCAAAGGAGAATCAAGAACCAATTGCACTGCACACACTATTCTGTCCTGGCGATAGCCTGCCCAAAATACAGAACTTGCCAAGTAAGATTCAAACAAATCGCCGGCAGGCCAATTACATTCTTTGCATACACTATGAAACAAATTAAATATCTCCTGTAATTCTTCTGGTTTTTCAGGAGATTTTATAAGAATATTACCAAAATTATGCCAACTCTTCTCAACAACAGCATCATCTCCCACCTTATTCACCTCCTCGCTAATCTACCTCCAACTTGTTAACGTTCGTCCCAGCCCTCGCTTTTGTAGACCGCTACCACCACTGCACAGACGGGATGGTTTTTGCAAGTCACTCCACAGGTGACGTAATGCAGCTTGCTATATTTTTGAGGGCGGTATTTTATCATATCACAAAGAGAATTATTTATCAACTGTATAACATCTTCTTCATTATCTCCTGTATGCTCGACAAAAAGTCCTTTTCCTTCTTCATCTTGAACCCAACCAATTCCAGCCCATGCCTCTTTTCCAATAACATTTTGATTAGCACGCGCCATAACAACATAAAGTTTATTACCAAAATCACGTTCATTCCAATCTATCTTTTTGACAACTATTTTACTACCGGGAGGAATAACTGAAGTCAAAGGCAATAAATTAAAATTAGCAATACCAGCATCAAAAAGTGCGCTATCAAAAGCGGAAAGTTGATTGCGACCAGAACCTTTACCTTTTGTAATAATAATCTCCATAAATCCTCTGCCTATATTTTACCACTATCCTCTATACTTTGCATACCCCACACCAGCAATAATAACAGCGGGGACATTGGCAAAACCGATTAAGATGATTGGCCATTCAGAGAGAGCAAAGCCATAGTTTAACCAGGCAAATTCATTAAAGATAAGGGCAACAATCAAGGTCCAGGTAAAATCTTTCGCACTCTTTGTCTGCCAGATTTTTAATGCCTGATGATAAAGACCAATTGTAATTGCTATACTTGCGACAAGAGTAACAATTCGGCTTATTTCTAAATAACTCATTTAATTTAAAAATACTCCACTCTCCCCCCAAAATCAACCCCCCTCACCCAACCCCCTCCAAACTTCCAACACAAAATTATACCTTTTATTTGACGGAGAAAGAAAGAAGAGGTAAGAAAAAACGCAAAGCTTTTGCCAAAAGCTAATTAGCAAATGAAATATTTTAGAGCACGGATTTAATTTTCTCAATCTGTTTTTTAAGTTTAGGTAAATCGGCCTTCAGGATTCTCCAAACTAAGTCTAAATCAACATCAAAATAAACATGGATTAATCGATCTCGCATGCCGGCAATTTGTTTCCAAGGGATCTCCGGATATTTCTTTCGTACTTTTGAAGGGATGTGTTTTGTGGCTTCGCCAATAATCTCTAATTTCCTAATCACTGCATCCTGGGTTTTTACGGAACTCAAGAATTTTTTCCTAGAAACGCTCTTGATATGAGATTCGATATCCTTGATGCTATCCAAAATATGATTGAGGTAAGGTAAATAATCTTTATTCATAATCATAAAATTCTTTTTTGAGTATTTAGAATCCTCTCCCGTAAATGGCGATTGACCGACTTGTAAGTTGAGATATCAACTTTTTTTTTGAGAACCTTTTCGAGTTCAAGTTGTAATGCAATAAGATCTAACAGACTCTTATCCCCGCCAAATTCGACAAGCATATCAATATCGCTATGCTTTTTGGCTTCACCACGAACGTACGACCCAAAAATAGCTGCTTTTTTAACATCATAGCGTTTTAATATTGGCAGTACAGTTTTTTTGATGACTTGGAAAGAAGGAATCATAGTATCTTTATTATACACCAATAAACACAACAATCAAATATTCAATCCCTCAAAAAATCAACCCCCCTCACCCAACCCCCCAAACTTCCAGCACGAGATTATACGTTTTGTTTGGTGAGGGAAAATAAAAAAGGAGCTTGCGCTCCTTTGAGTAAACTAAGGGCAACCACTATTAAAACTGCCGCCTCAACCATCTGCATGCTTGCAGTAACGGATAGCAAGCGAAGATAAGAAACAAAAAATAAAAGTAATAAGACCTCGGATTGAAAAACAATGCCTTGGCAAAATCTCCATGGGAAATCGCTATAAAAGCGTGACTCATGCCGCAGAGGTAACAGTGAGTATGTGGTATTATTGAAATATTAGGGAGATTCTCGTAAGTCAAAAAGCAGGAAGTAATTACAATAAGCAAACAAAAGCATCCAAATATTATCATCGCAATATTTAATGCTACTTTAAACTCCTTCATCGAACTAATCCTTTCGCTATTCCGGAAAGAACAGCTATCTGAATGATTATCCCGATGACGCTTAAGCCTGCTCCAATTATTCCATAGGTCTTTGCTGTTTTATCTCCGCTAAGAGTCATTAGAGCGCAGATTAGCGCTCCTACGCCCAATGGCCATCCCAGCCAACCACAACATAATCCACCTATCAACTGCCAACCAAATGTAATTGCACCTAAAATAATAGAGGCAATCCCAAAAATCTTCGCCGAACTATCCTGCTCGGACATTGGAATTTTTCACCTCCTCCTTTTTCTTAACGTCCACTACGCTGAATCTTAGCACTCGTCCACCAATTCGGTGTACTGCGCTGCGCTATAGTCAGAGTTTGGCGGACACCCCCTTGCCCAGCAGACGACAATACCGCACCGGACAAAAGGCTCTCTACTAAAAAATTCTCCTAGCTAACCTCCAAAAAGTCAAGCCTATCGCAGGAAAACTGCACACAATAAATAAAAACCCCGCCGAAAGTTTATGCATTCAGGCGGGGCGGGTACTTCAAAACAGAAAAGTAATTATTCATCAAATGGATATGCTTTTTTCTGGTATCTCGTTATTAGCCAATAAACCCCATAGACCCAAAGTGGAAACCGCACACCAAGCCAGAAACCTGAACTGCCCGACATATCGCTTAAATGACCTATACTTAAAAGCCAGTTTAAAGCCATAATAAAGCAGGCAATAGAGACACCAAAAAAGACGCCGAGACGCTCGTTCGTCATTTTAGGAATAATAGAGGATATGGCCTTCTTGGCTTTATCTTTGAATTCTTGCACTCCATCTAAACGGGCCCCAATAAATTCTATTGTTATCTCTTCCTGAAAATTTGGCGGGGGATCATCTTCGACTGATGTTTTTCTTTCTTTCTCGGACTTTCCCAAAAGCGGAACAACAATCATTCCAATAAATCCTAAAATAGTGACAAAAGCACCCGGTTTAAATTCTACCATAGCTCGGAAAAGCGGATCAGCAGTTTGTTTCATATGGAGTAGCATAGCAACCATTGATACCAACCCGAGTATTCCAAGACCAATCAAAGTAGCAGGACGACTGGCAAAAAATGCGATAGCACAAACAATAACAACAATCCAACCTAAAATGAAAAAAACCTGCGCGTCCCGGGATGTATCTTGAAGGATTTGATAACCATAGATATCTACTCCTTGACATCCTGCTAGGGGCAAAAGAACAAAAGACAAAATAGTAATCAAGGCGCATACCTTCCCAACTATTAAAGCGGTTCCTTGATCCATCCTCTCTCACCTCCTCCTACCTTTGGCGTGCAAATTCTATTTTGATTATATCTGAGTCCCCTCAAAAAATCAAACCCACTTCACCATTCGATAGGCTGGACCCCGCGAGGCTCCGCGGAGTAAAGAAAAAAGCCCGCCTTTGTCTCTGTAGGACTAGGGCGAGCTAAGCCAAGCGCACTGCGGCTTGGCTATTAACCCATCTCTACCCCTGTTATTTTCCAACTTCTCCCCTCTTTAACAAGACTAAAACGGATTGTTGCTCCTTCTTTATATGTAAGAGTTGCAAAAGCTGTCTATCCTTCTACTTCCACATGTCCTACCGAACACCCCTGAACTTTAGGAGCAAGCCATCTGACAAAATCGTGCCGGGTGAAGCTCACGGTTTGAAGACCTATTATTGTAATTGTATCCACCCCAATATACTTTTCTGCACTATCAAACTCATCATTCTTCAAATTCTGAAGGAATTCTTCAACTACTTCTCTTGGAGCAGCTTCTGTTCTCCCTGAAAGTCTTATGCAATATTTTATCAACGGCGTTACTATTCTAAAATCTATTTCCGTAACATATCGGTTCACGGCTATGCTAAAAAGGATGGAAACAAAGAAAATAACTGGAAGAACAGTTTTTTTCTTTACCCTTACCAAAACAAGACAACTTATTACAGCAAGTAAAGGAATCGTTGCTATAGTTAACACAAGTCCAGTGACCCAGCCTGGATTTTCGGTAAAAAAAGGAAGTCCTCTGCCATAAGCCCAGTGAACAGCAGTGCAACCGTTCAAAAGGAAAACTAATCTCATGGCAATTGAAACCATACCCGCAAGCCCTAAAAACAGCAGAAATCTCTCGAAAAACGAATTTCTTGAAGGCAGGGGCTTAAAAACTAAAGCAGGAAGTGCTATCAAAAAAGCAGGAAGAAAGAAAACCAGCAGGGTTTCAACGAACGGATGAATGCGCTGGGACACAAATGGAATGATTATTCTCCATAATATCAAAGAAACTAGAAGCGAAAGGAGAAATATCATAAGAATTGTCTTTTTCATTTTTCCATCGCCTCCATCTTTTTAATGTACTGAAGCCTATCAATAATCTATACCATTTTCTTCAAAAAAATCAATCCCACTCAGTGTGGCTCTGCGGAGTAAAGAAAAAAGCCAAACACGATGTTTGGCTTGTCTTAATTAACTATTCTCTTCGCCATCAATGATTCTATAGCTCTGAATTATCTTAGTGAAAACAGACTCATATGATCGGCTGTAATCAGAAGAGGATGATGCTTCAAGAAGGACTACATAACTTATATTTTTCTCGTGAGCCAGCAATGCAAAACCCCTTTTCCCGGCACTACAATAAGTGTATAAGACCCCCACCAGGTGATAGGTTGCTCTGTTTGCAGATTCCCGTTTAATCTTTATACTCTTTTTACTCAATACCTGCCAATCT
>Ga0272448_1000770_pt1 | contig 46457 bp, 34 predicted proteins | sample YNPCB0191_FD_202220 | JGI IMG/M metagenome (GOLD analysis project Ga0272448, IMG submission 202220) | Hot spring sediment microbial communities from Yellowstone National Park, WY, United States - YNP-CB-019-1 | ecosystem: Environmental > Aquatic > Thermal springs > Hot (42-90C) > Sediment... | reverse complement strand
TGATAACGAGGATAACTCTTTAAAGAGTTATCTCCCGTTATCAACGGTAAATCATCTTAATAAAAAAAGAATAAAAATTATTAATAAAACGGTCAACGTTATTTAGGCATTGACTAATCTCAAATCAGAAATCACAATTCACAACTCACAACTCACAAATTGAACTTAAACACCCGAAACGCTGGAACTCTGGAACATTGGAACTCTGGAACTCTGGAACTCTGGAACCTTTCTACCCCAACCTACTGACCTTAATCCCCTACGGGGAATTTGATTGGATTTGATCACCGTATCTATTGTCCTTCATCCCCTAACGGGGAAATGGAAAGATCTTTTGCCATTCGCTTTACGCTCTACGCTAAATAAAAAATGCTCTGCACTCTGAACCCAATTCCCCTCTTTACGCTCTACGCTTTACGCTCTACGCTATGTCAAAGGAACTCTGGAACCTCATTAGTGGAAAATCAAAAATCACTGAAAATTTCCCATTTCCAATTTCCTGCACGAGACCACGCTATGAAAAACAGAACACGTTAATTGGAAATGGGAAATCGGAAATCCTTGAAACCCTGGAACCCTGGAACTCTGGAATATTGTAACCCTGGAACCTTTACCCTTCCAACCTCAGCATTCCATTCTTCAGGATTGATTTTTTAATGTAGATTTGTGTGGGAGGTTTTAACACCGTAACAGCAGTCGCCTTCCACCGCCACACAATACCCTGGTGCTTATTTACATACCATTGAACCTCCCATTTTTCAGAGCGTTGAATTAACATTCCATTGCAAAGCAACATGCTGATTCAAAATACCCGGGCCTGTTTCTCTTCCTTCTTCCGAAAACTTCCGGCGGCCCTTCTCCTCCTCATCCCCCTCTCGCTGATATACCTTGGCTTTCAGCTTCGCTCTGCCGGCGGGCCTTTCTCCCTCGTTGCCACCGATCCCGAATTCATTTTTCTTTTCAGCGGTCTTGCCCTCACCATGGGCCACCTCGACCTTTTTACCGATCAGCCCGGAACCCCCCTTCAGGTGCTGGAAGGCCTTATTGCGCGCATCACCCACCTTTTCCGGCCCGGAACATCCTTCCCCGATGACGTTCTGCAGCACCCCGATCTCTACCTCCACATCATCAGCATCTGCATCATTCTGCTGGTTGCCGCCGGCGTCTTCCTGGCAGGATATATCGTATACCGCCGCACCGGCAACCTCCCGGCCGCCCTCTTCCTTCAGTTTGCCCCCTTTGTGGCCGAACAGGTCTTTTCTACCCTCGAACGGGCCATGATTGAACCCCTCTTTATTCCTTTTTTTGCCCTGTTCTTTGCCTACCTCTGGCTCGATGCACTTCACCGGCTTCCTTCACACGGTCTGGCCGCCCGCAGGGTATGGTTGTACGCCATAATGGCCGGCCTGGGTTTGTCAATGAAATTCAATTTTGTTTCGTTTCTGCTCCTTCCCCTCTTCCTGCTTCGTAACTGGAAGGAAAGAGCCAGCTATGCCCTTCTTGCCCCCGGATTCTTCTACCTCTTCACCTTTCCCCTCTTCATTAAAACCCGCGCCTTTTACCGGTGGATCAAGGCACTGGTACTGCACAGCGGTGTTTACGGCACCGGAGAAACCAACGTGCTCGACCTCGGCCAGTTCCTTTCCCATCTCAGCACCATGGCGCACGAGAAGAAATTCCTGTTTTCAGCAATTCTTGCCGGAACACTGCTTCTTCTGGCAAGCTACCTGCCTCCCCTGCGGAAGAAAATGAAAGGCAGCCCCCTTCCTTCCCTCCTCACCGGACTGCTTGTTGCCGAAATACTGGGAATCCTCATCATTGCCAAACACTATTCCGAACGGTACCTTATCCCTGAACTCCTGATGGTTGTCCCGCTTCTCTTTGTGTGCATTCAGATGTTCATCCGCATGATCCCCGAAAGGTTCCGGCGGGTTGAATACCTCCTGTATGTGCTCATTGTTTACCTCCTTGCCATTCATCCGCAAACGTTCCGTCAGCACAGAATGTACCTGCCCCTGAAAAAGAAAACCTATGAAGCCAAGCTGGAAAGCATCCGGTATCTCCGTCAGCTTCCTGCGCCGGACGCTCTTCTCCTGAGCTCCGACAACTGGAGCATCTGCCCTGAATACGGACTATTCTTCGGTATGCTGATGACTCCGGCCGGAAGCAAGGTTTTTGGCCCTACCCTCAGTAAAATCTACCCGAATACCTACCTTTTCAAAGAATATGAAGGACAGTTCTTCGACTGGTCCGACAAACCCCATTTGGCCGGAGAACTGCTCAGCAACCACCCCACAGCCATCCTGGTTGCCAATCGATATAACAAAGAAATCTATACACAGCTCGAAAACCTTTTCCGGGCTCTGCCCGAAGCCGAAATCACCCTCGCCTACCAGAACGACCAAACCACCATCAGAATTTACCTGATCCGAAACAAACAGAAATACTGAGAGTTGACTGGGAGGCGGAGATAAGAGAATAAAAATTAATTTGTAATGAACGGGGTTAGGTATTTCTAAGTGTTAACCCCGATGAAATGAAGAGAAAGCGGTAATTGGGATCTATTATGAATTTTCTAAACCATCAAAATAGGCCTATTCATTGGTATGCCAAAAATTTGTTTTTAATATAAGAAGGAAACAGTATCATTTCTTCAATTGGAACTGGTATTTCGGCTATATCAGCTAAATGCTCCTTTCTAAATTCTTCAGCTATTTCCCAAATCTCTTCATATCGGAGTCTCTTGGGCCTGAATAATTGATTTCCCATACAAAAGGTTTCTATTCTTTCATTTTATCAATAAGCTTTCTCAATTCCTCGTCTGTGGGCTTTTCTCCCCGCAAGGTCCTGAAAAATACAGGAAGTTTTTTCAGGATATCTTCATCAACGATACCGGTAGGTATATACGATAAAACAGCCAGATCCATGAGAGTATGGTATTCATCACTATTCTTCTTTAGTTCCAGTGCTTCAGCAATACGCTCCAGCACAACGGAGCTCTTTGGTGGGGGCAACAACCCTCTTTCAATTTTGCTCCAGTTGCTTGGATCAATCTCTACTGTCTTACAAAATGTTCGAAGTGTAATTTTCTTTTCAATCCTTTTCTCTTTTACGAAATTTCCAAAAGTTTTCATTGGGTTTGTTTTTGTGGTAAATTTATACCACACAATACAATTATGCAAATTTTTATAACATTTTTTAACAGTTTTGAAAAAAATAGTGAGCATTAGCTATATTTTTCAATAATTTTATTCCGCCTTTCAAAAATTCGCAGAATGAAGCCGCTGAACCAGTTATGCAGACCCCGCAAATCAGTATTTGACAAGTCAAGAAGGGATACCGTACTTGATATAACCGACCTGGTTGAAGGGAAAATTAATCCTGAGGAGTTTTTCTCTGAAAACTTCCTTACCCGTGGCATGCGCGATATTTACCAGTGCCTTTTCAAACGGTTTGAAGGAAAATCGGATGACGGGGTTTTTAAGCTTACCCAATCGATGGGAGGCGGAAAAACCCATACCATGATAGCCCTCGGCTTGCTGGCCCAGTACCCCGAATACCGGAATAAAATTATGGGCAATGTCTATAAAACCACTTTTACCGGCAAAGCAAGAGTGATCGGATTTTCAGGAAGGGAAAATCCCAGATACGGTATATGGGGCTACATTGCCGAACAACTCGGCAAAAAGGATCTTTTCAAAGATTACTACGATCCACTCGAAGCACCCGGCCAGTCGGCCTGGATAAACCTCCTGAAAGGAGAACCAACCTTAATTCTGCTCGATGAGCTTCCTCCTTACTTCCAGACAGCAAAAGCCAAACAGATCGGTAATGGAAACCTTGCTGAAGTCACCACCCAGGCCCTGGCAAATTTGCTTATCGCAATCGGTAAAGATGAACTGAAAAATGTAGCCCTGGTTATCTCCGACCTTCGCGCTGTTTATAGCGACGGCGTTGCGGCTGTTGATGCTGTCCTCGAAGACTATGCCGCCGAAGTACAACGCGTGGCAAAAGATTTTATCCCTGTCCAGCAAACAGGCGATGAAATTTATTACATCCTCCGTACACGGCTGTTTGAAAAACTTCCGCCCGAAGAGGAAATTGATGAAATAGCCGAAGCCTATTCTGCCGCTATTAGGGAAGCAAAGCAAATGGATATCACCACCGAATCGCCTGAAAAATTCAAACTGGCCGTAAAAGAATCCTTCCCTTTCCATCCGGGCATAAAAGACCTGTACGCACGATTCAAGGAAAACCCTGGCTTTCAGCAAACACGCGGCATGATCCGGCTTATGCGGACCATTGTAGCCGACATGTTCGATCCAGAAGAAGGCTGGGCCGGGCAAACTTCCCTGATTGCACCCTATGATTTCGACCTCAACGACTCCGACACCCAGGCCGAAATCATCAGCATCAATTCCAAACTTACCAATGCTATCAGCCACGATATTGCCTCCGAAGGAAATTCCGAAGCCGAGAAACTTGATGATTCAGTGCCCGACAACCTCGCCACCAAAATAGCCAAACTTATTCTTATCTCTTCTCTGGCCAACGTGCCAAATGCTGTAAGGGGACTGAAAGACGTTGAGATTATCCGCAATCTTTGCAAACCCGGACTTGACCCCTCCCGCATCAAACAGGATGTGCTCACCAAACTGCAGGCACAGTCATGGTATCTCCATATTGACCGCGAAGGCAATTTCCTCTACCGCGACGTGCAAAATGTTGTAGCAAAACTCACCTCATATACCCAGAACTACAACAGAGAAAGCATCCGCAAGGAACTGATGAAAAAACTGAACGAGCTGTTTGAACCCAAAATCAAAGACTGCTATCAGAAAGTATATGCCCTTCCGGCTCCTGATGAGATTGAACTCACACCCGATAAGGTTTCCCTTGTCATTTATCTCCCTCATCCCGGTGGACTGCACCCCGACCTTCAAAAACTTTATAACGATACCCAGTACCAGAACAGGGTCTTTTTCCTTACAGGTGACACGCGCTCGGCTGAAGCTATCTACGAAAATGCACGCATGCTGAAAGGTATTGAATTCATCCTGAACGAAATGGCCTCTGAAAAAGTACCGGCAAACGATCCTCAATATCTTGAGGCCGAAAGACTTAGAGAAAACATTCTGTTCAATTTCCTGAGCGCTGTAAAAGAAACGTTTGTGAAACTCTATTACCCTACCAGAAGAGGATTGCTTGATGCCAATTTCCTTATGCACTTTGAGGGAAATGAATATAACGGCGAAAAACAAATACGGCAGACACTGCTCGACAAGCGTAAATTTACCGAAGATATTGCTTCCGAAACGTTCAGAAAATACGTGGAGCAGAAACTCTTTGATACCCAGAAAAGCATGCCATGGAACGATGTGAAAAGGAGGGCCGCTACCAATACCGACTGGATATGGCATAAACCTGATGCACTTGACCAGCTGAAGGACGCCCTTGTAAGTAAAGACCTTTGGCGTGAAAGCGGCGGATGGGTCGAAATCGGCCCCTTCCCGCCTCCTCCCACATCGGTAATTGTGCGGGAGCTGAACCGTAACGACGATACCGGCGAGGTAACTCTTTCAGTAAAACCAATGAACGGCGATGTGGTGTACTATGAAATCGGAGGAACACCCACCGAAGCCTCGGCAAGGCTCGACCTGACCAAAAATTTCGTTACCCGTGAACTGAAAATTGGATTTCTTTGCATTGACAGCAAAGGAAAACATGAAAAAGGAAACCCGGTGCTTTACGAAAACAGAATCACTCTTAAATACAGAATATTCCAGGACGGCGACAACCGAATGCTCGAGCTGAAAGCAGCTCCGAAAGGGAATATCGTTTATTCCACCGACGGCTCCGACCCCTTCGCTTCCGGCGGAACATATATTGAACCTTTTGCAGTGCCTCCCGGCGTGACCATTGTTCTCGCCGGCGCCACCAGTGGCAACCTGAAATCGCCGGTCACCACCATAAAGGTACCTTTATTGCCCGGTACCATTGATATTGATAAGGAAAAACCGGCCCGGCTGAAACGGAAACATCAGTATCAGGCAACAGCCGATACGTTTCAATGGCTGAACGTTCTTAAAAAATATCACGTTGCCCTCTCCGGCGTTACCATCTCAGTTAACGGCGAAAAGTGGATCAGCCTCGATCTTGATCCGAACCTTGCAACCGAAACGGAAGTGATTGAAAGAACGATTGCCTTTCTTCGCGAAAACCTGCTTCCGCAGGGGGAAGTATGCATCGAGGCACAGGTACTTCATTTCGCAAAAGGACAACAGTTGCTTGATTACATAAGAGAAATAAAAGGACAACTTAAGGAGGGTGAAATTGAGCAGTAAACAAAAAATTCTTGGTTTTGGTTTCGATCCCGGGGAATCGGAACACCATTACGCTGTTTATATTAAGCAGGGTGGCAAAGAAGTGGTTATGTTTGAGCTGATGGAATACAACGAAAAACTCACATATGAAGCCCTTGCTTACAGGATAGCTTCGGCTGTTTCGCCTGCCCGCTGTCTTCTCCCTGCTGTGAAATGGGAAATGATTAAAGATCCCCTGCGGGCCGAATTCAACAGGCGCCTGAAAGAAACAGGCCTTCCTTCCGGCCAGTGGAAAAACGGCTTCAATTTACTGCACCGTATGCTTGGCAAGGAAATGCTGGTGCTGGCATGGGCCATTGAAGATGCCGACCCGGGCACCATTCCCCTCGCCATTCAGAACTGGCTCGGCCTGAGGCCCGAAGAGCGGTGGTGGCTATTTACCATGACCAATGCAGCCACCGGCCACGCCCTCAACGGAAAAGGCAAAGGCTGGCGTAAAGCCCTCCGCTTTGCTCTCACCGAAAACCCGGCAACGGTCGATCGTCCCGGAATAACCCTTTCACCCGACAACGACCTGCCCCGCCTCTTTGAAGAAGACGAAAGCACCAAAAAATTCGGAAGCAGATAACCGGTTCAGCTATGCGCAAATCATTCATCGAAGTACAATTCCCCGTTTCAAAAATATCCAAAGAAAGCTATAAGGAGCGAAAAGCCGGTGCAAGTCAAACTCTTACCGGACTGGGCAAATGGTGGGGTCGTAAACCATTGATACTTGTGCGTGCCACCCTGCTGGGCCTGCTGATGCCGGCATCGGATGACCCGGAAAAAGACCGCCGCATTTTTCTGAAAATCCTTACCATGGACGATGAGGGCATGCTGCTGCGGAAAAACCGGAACCTGTCGTTAAAAGAATTATACCAGTATGCTACCCTGAAACAACGAACAAAATACTTTCTGCCTGAATCAACAGAAGAAGAACCCTTACTGCGCCCCGAAACGGATACTGAAAAAAAGGAGGAACTTCAGAAAGAGGTTTTTCTGAACCTCGGGTACGACGACCGGCTGAAATACTGCCTGCGGCCTGAGCAGATTGAAGGGCCCTCGCCCCAGGCCTGGAACGAAATCAACGCACACCTGGGCACCAGGGCACATTCCCTTCAGGAACTTATTCAGGAACTTGGTGAACGGCAGTTTGGCCACCGGCCGCGCGTGGGCGATGCTTTCTGCGGGGGCGGCTCCATACCCTTCGAGGCGGCCAGGCTGGGCTGCGATGTGTATGCCTCCGACCTTAACCCGGTAGCCACCCTGCTCACCTGGGCCGCTATCCATCTGGTTGGAGGCGGTCCCGAAGTACAGGAGGAAATCAGGAAAGCCCAGCAGGAAGTTTTCGAAGCCGTTGACAGGCAGATAACCGAATGGGGCATTGAACATAATGAAAAGGGCTGGAGAGCCGATGCTTACCTCTATTGCGTGGAAGCAAAAAGCCCCGCTACCGGTTACTGGGTACCCCTTGCACCCTCCTGGATCATCAGCGAAAAATACAAGGTATGTGCAAAGCTTGAACTCGACCATGAAAACAAACGCTACCACATACGCATCATTACCGGGGCCGACGAGGAAACGTTTAAAGCTGCCGAAAAAGGCACCATTAAGGATGGAGACATGGTCTGCCCTGAAACAGGCAATCGCTACCCTGTTTCCACTATCCGCGGCGACCGCTATGAAAACGGGAAAACCATCTATGGCCTGCGCCAGTGGGGAAACGACGACCTGGTACCCCGGCCCGGCGACGTGTTTCAGGAACGCCTCTACTGTATCCGTTATGTCGAAACCTGCACCGACGAAAAAGGCAGGATACAAACCCGCCGCCACTATGTGGAACCCGATGAAAACGACCTCCGCCGCGAAGAAAAAGTACTCAGCCTCCTGAAGGAACGATTCCATCAGTGGCAGAAAAAAGGATATATCCCTTCTTCAAAAATACCATCAGGAACAGAAACAGATAGATTATTTCGTGAACGCGGCTGGACTTACTGGCACCATTTGTTTAATCCGAGACAGTTGCTGGTGATTGGATTATTCTTGGAATTTAATTTTACTAGGTTAAAATTGCTTAAACCTCAATTATATAATTTGCTGCGTATTGGGGGCATTGCAGATTATAACTCTAAGCTTTGTAGATGGAATCCTGGATTTTCAAAAGGGCCTGGTTCTACCGAACAAACATTTTATAATAATGCATTGAATACAAATTTTAATTATGGTACAAGGGCTCTTGGGATAATAAAAAACACATTTATTTTCAGCAATCCTGAAATTATCACAGTTAATAAATCATATAATAATGAAATTTTGCCCAAAGACGCAAGACTAATTCAAAATTTTTCTGAATTATGGATAACTGACCCACCTTATGCTGACGCCATCAATTATCACGAATTAGGCGATTTCTTTCTTGCCTGGTACGAAAAGCATCTGCCGGAGTTATTTCCCGGCTGGTATGCTGAATCCAAGGCGGCTCTGGCAGTAAAAGGCAGCGGCCAGGACTTCCGCGAAAGCATGGTGGAGTGCTACAGCAACTTTACCCGCAATATGCCCGACAACGGGGCGCAGGTGGTAATGTTTACCCACCAGAACAGCTCCGTGTGGGCCGACCTGGCCCTCATTCTCTGGGCCTCAGGCCTGCAGGTAACCGCCGCATGGACCATCCAGACCGAAACCGAATCGGCCGGCCTTAAAAAAGGCAACTATGTGCAGGGAACCGTAATCATGGTACTGCGCAAACAGAAATCCGAGGAAACTGCCTTTCTGAGCGATATACAGGCCGATGTGGAATTTGAGGTTCGCGAACAATTGAAAAGCATGATGGAACTGGATGACAAAGAAGACCCCAATTTTTCCGACACCGACTACCAGCTTGCCGCTTATGCCGCCGCCCTGCGGGTACTAACTTCCTACAAACGCATTGAGGATATTGATATCCAGTACGAACTGATGAAAGAACGCAAACCCGGAGAAAAAAGCGAAATCGAAAAAATTATTGACAGCGCTGTGGCTGTTGCCTGCGACTACCTGGTTCCCGCCGGTTTTGATCCGAATCACTGGCGCATGCTCAGCAACGATGAACGTTTTTATATCAAGGGCCTTGAAATACAGTCACATGGCGAATACCGCAACGGCGTTTACCAGGAACTGGCGCGAGGTTTCGGCCTGAGGCAGTATAACCAGTTTCTGAAAAACACAAAGGCTAACGAAACACGGCTTATGACTGCCACCGAGTTTGGCGCCCGCGGATTGCATGATGAAGGCTTCGGAAAAACCCTGTTGCGGAATGTGTTATTTGCCATTCACGAAACCCGGAAAGAAGAATTACCCCAGGCAGGCCGTAACTGGCTTTATAACGAAATGCCCGATTACTGGAACCAAAGAGAGCGTATCATCCTGCTTCTGAAATTCATTGTCCGTACCTGTGCTTCCATGGAACACTGGGGAGACGACATTAAGGCTGCCCGACTGCTTGCCGGATACATCGAAAACGACCATGTGTAATGATTAACCGTTATTCATCGAGGCGACAGCGTATCGGAACGGGCTTCCTGAACGAAAAGCTCCGCAACGCCCTTGCTTACGACCGGATTGCCGGCTATTTCAGCTCCAGCCTCCTTGAAGTGTCCGGTGAAGCAATTGAATCAGTACGCGGAACAGCCAGGATAGTATGCAATTCAGAAATTGATATAAGGGATACCGTCACGGCGCGCTCGGCCGAAATGGCCATGCGGCAGGAATGGTGCTCGAAAACCGATTCAATCATCTGTCCGGCAGTGCAACCACGCTTCAGCCGACTTTATGATCTGCTGCGTTCAGGCAAAATGGAAGTAAGAGTGCTCCCCTCCGAAGCATTCGGGCTTGTACATGGCAAAGCTGGTATTATCACCCTTGCCGGCGGCAGAAAAACTTCGTTTCTCGGCAGTATTAACGAAACAAAAATGGCATGGAAACTCAATTATGAACTGCTGTGGGAAGACGATTCAGAAGAAGCTGTGGCCTGGGTGCAGGAAGAATTTGATGCCCTCTGGAACCATCCTTCCGCAATACCCCTCGCAAAATTCATTGTGGAAGACGCAGGCCGCCTTGCCCGGCGGAAAATTATCCCGGTTAACCTGTGGAAAGATAAACCTGACGGAGCTCCTGTAGCTGTCGAAAGCCCGGTGTACCGCTCGGAGTTTGGTCTGTGGGCTCACCAGAAATACTTCATAAAAAAAGCTTTTGATGACCATATAGCAGGTATCGGAGCCCGGTACGTTCTGGCCGATATGGTGGGCCTCGGAAAAACCGTCCAGCTTGCCATGGCGGCCCAACTGATGGCATTGCACGGCGATAAACCGGTTCTGATCATTGTTCCGAAAACCCTTTTAATGCAATGGCAGGACGAAATGTACAACCTGCTCGACATGCCCTCAGCATACTGGGACGGAAGTCAATGGGTGGATGAACAGGGAATTAAACATCCGTCCAATGCAAATAAACCCTTGAAAAAATGCCCCCGCCGGGTGGGTATTATCAGCCAGGGATTGATTATCAGAGGAGGAGAACAGGTGCAGAGCCTACTTGAACTGGAATATGAATGCGTTATAGTTGACGAAAGCCACAGAGCCAGGCGGCAAAACCTGCGTAAAGACGGCGAAAATGATGATCCTGTTCCGAATAATCTGATGAGGTTCCTCTATCAGCTGGCCAGAAAAACAAAAAGCATGCTTCTGGCAACCGCCACACCGGTGCAGATTTATCCCATAGAAGCTTACGACCTGCTCGATATCCTTTCCCAGGGCAACGATGCAGTTCTTGGCAATGAATTCAGTCTCTGGCGTCAGGATAAGGCCCGAACACTCCGGCTTGCACAGGGCCTTGACAATCCGCCTGATGAGCTATACACCCTCTGGGACTGGATAAGAAACCCTTTGCCTCCTTCTATTGAAAATGAACAGATCTTCGGTGTGCTCCGCAGAAGACTGAATATGCAAAACCGCCAGTGCATTGCCGAAGGAAGTAAAATCAACGACCTTACTCCGGCCGATAAAAACAAGATTTTGAAAATAAAGGATCATTTCTTTCTCGAACACAATCCGTTTATCAGGCATATTGTGCGCCGTACAAGAGATTTTCTCGAAACAACCATTGAGCCTGAAACGGGCGAACCTTATCTTAAACCAATTAAAGTAATTCTTTTTGGCGAAGATGATAATGAAGCAATAGTTCTTCCGGGTTACTTAAAAGATGCATACCGCACCGCTGAGCTGTTTTCAGAAGAACTGGGAAAAAGATTGGCGGCTGGCGGCTTTATGCGTACAATGCTTCTCAGGCGTATCGGAAGCTCAATTAAAGCAGGAGAAAATACCGCAAGAAAAATGCTGGCCGAATGGAAGCTGATTGAAAAAGAAGAAGATGCCGGGGAAAGTGAACTGACCCTCATTGACATGGAACAGGATGAAGAGTATGAAGAACCCGAAGAAGTTACCAAAGCCTCCAAAACATTAACAGAAACGGAGCGCAAACTCCTTGAGCAGTTGATTCAGCAGCTGGAAGCAAATAAGGAACATGATCCCAAGTACCTGCACCTGAAAGAATACCTGATAAATAAAAACTGGCTTGAACTGGGGTGCATCATATTCTCACAGTATTATGACACGGTATGGTTTATGGCAAACCAGCTATCGGAAGAATTTCCGGAACTGGAGATTGGCCTGTATGCCGGTGGGAATAAATCAGGTGTTTTGAGGGGAGGTGAGTTTCAGCTCATGGAGAAGGAGGAATTGAAAAAACTGGTAAGGGAAGGAAGAATTAAAGTACTGTTTGGTACCGATGCGGCCAGCGAAGGGTTAAACCTTCAGCGACTGGGGACACTGATAAACCTTGACCTTCCGTGGAACCCCACACGGCTCGAACAGCGCAAAGGCCGTATTCAACGCATCGGCCAGTTAAGAGAAACCGTTTACATTTATAACATGCGGTATAAAGATTCGGTTGAAGACAGGGTACATCAGCTCCTTTCGGGCCGCCTTGAAAGTGTGTACCGTATGTTCGGCCAGATACCCGATGTGCTTGAGGACATATGGATTGAAGTGGCACTCGGTAATAAGGGAAAAGCCCAGCAGATAATAAATGCCCTTCCCGACAGGCACCCTTTTGAAATGAAATACAATAAGATAGAGAATATAAACTGGGAGGGGTGTTCAGAAGTTCTTAACAAGATGGAAAGAAAATTAATATTACTTAAGAATTGGTAAAGAAGTATGCCTGATCAGATTCCAGAATATACCCCTGTTTCGATACAGCCATATGCTGAAATAAGAATGCAAATTTCATCCCTCATCGACACTCTGTCTTTTGTTGAAAACAATGCTCATTCAAGTAACCTAACAATGAATCTTAAAAAAAATCGTTTTTCCCACCCTTTTACCATACTTTCACTTGCCAGTATTAACCGAAAATTGGAAGTTACATATGATTTTTAAATCAGGACAATTTTTATTATCTTTACCCAACAGGATATGCTAAAGTCTATCACCATATTGCTTAAAGATCATTTTGCCGCGTCGATATCGACACGTATGTCGGTACGCAATTTGTTAGATGATTTTTTAAAATATCCTGATAATCAGGAGGTTATAATAGATTTTTCTGGTATTGAATTCATTTCTCCATCGGCAGCTCATGAGTTTATCTTATATTCTCGTGATTTCATGAAAAAAGGTAAAATCATAAGGTTTATAAATACTTCTTCACGGGTAAACCAAATAATTGCAATAGCTAAGAAACGTCGAAAAACAAGACGGCCAAAGCAAAAGATCAGTCATATTTCCTTTAATACATACCAGGACATGATCAATTATTTTTCAAGAACCTAGTTGTCTATTCAGGTATATCTCGCTATTTCTCAAGCTTCCCTGTAATTACATAGCCACTCACTGTCTGGATTATTATGATGCCAATAAAGGAGGTCAAACAACTGGCATGTGTCTGCTATATGTTTTTTCTTATAGTGTAAAAATACTTTCCCACAAAACTCCTTTCATCTGAAATATGGTACATTGCCCATTTTTTAAACCACACCAAAAAGGGGCTTCGAATGAAATCAGGGTAGTCTTACGTAGTAATCCTCAGTGGATCGGATTGCAGCCATTGTCTAAAGATTGATTTCACTGTAAAAATAAAAACCGCTATAGGGTTTTGGCTTTTTATTTTTTTTTTGTAATTAGCTTCAGCTTCTATAAAAACCTGTTAAGACTTTTAACCAATTCATGAACAGTTGTTGAAGACTCTTCACTGGCTATATTGGAATGGTCGCCTATTTTTTTATAAACGATCTCAGCATTTCTGATGGCTTTGTCCTGATTTGGCAATAATGCATTGTAAATTTTTTTACAGGTTTCCCGTGTCTTATTATACTCAAATCCAAGAAACTTGCTAAGAAGTTTCTTATAATCTTTTCTATGCATAAGGCCGATATGACATTTAAAATGCAGGATGTACCAGAATTCAAAAGCCTGATTACTGTATGCTACATTAAACCCATTATCTTTGGCTTTCTTAATGGCAGTGTTAAAATCATTATCATCGTTTTCATCCTTATCAATCACTATCCAGTAATTGTCATAATCTTTTTCAATCTTTTTTGTTTTAATCGCCTCTGCAACAAAACTTAATGCATTTCCTTCATGTGCATGTGCAATTGTTTTCACATCGGCATTGGTAAGTTGAAATGATTTAAAATAAATAGGTTCAGTATTTTTACCCTCACATATAATCAAAAAAGTCTCTTTAATATCCCTGTAACTTCTTTTTCTCCTTAAAGGGACTCTCCTTTTATGTGCCATATTGAACTTGATTACCGATTATATTTGACATACTCTTCGAACAGTATATCTAAATCCCCAGTGTAAGGAACTGCCCCATACTTTCCGTATGCATAGTTCTTACTTATTTTTTCATCATTCCTCGGAGTTTTTCCTTTTTTAAAATCGAGAAGCGAAAAAAGCCTGGTTGAACCGTCGCCCATTTTTTCGGTAAACCATATCTGATCCCTTCGGAAAATTTTTGCATCAAGCAAATTAATATCATGTGTAGCAAAAATTAACTGGGCATTATGTGGGTTGGTTCTGTTACTGTTAAACAACTTAACGATCTTCCTCGTAAGAAGAGGATGAAGTTTCGTTTCAAGTTCATCAATAACAAGTATTTTGCCATTTTCCAAAGTATCCATTATCGGACCAAGCATATGAAAGAACTTCTTTGTTCCTTCGGCTTCAAAGTCTTCAAACGGATATTCGACATGCGTTTCAATTTCACCGGCATCATTTAAAACAGGTTTAATGCTGTTCAGAATGAGCATTCTGCCTTTAATTATTTCCTGAAGATTGGTTTCCGGTTTTTTTATGACAAACGATATATTGTCATCTTCTTTATCAATTATATTAAGGTCTTCAATTCCCGGGTCGGCAGTCTTTAAAAGTGCAATTATTATGTCTTTTGCTTTTGGCTTTTCGAGCAGTTTTATTGTAAACAAACTATATAATTCGTCATTTAAACCAGATATCACATTTAAGTTTGAAAACCATTTCATTACATCGATGGCTGTTTTATCATTAAACTGGGCGGCGACTGAAAGAAGCAGCGCATTAGGTCTTACCATGTTCTTTATTTTCAGTTCATTAAGTATTTCATATTTACGAGGTATAGTGATGCCTTTCTCGTCCCGGTCAAAAACCATTGTCTCCCTTTTTTCCTTCCGGTAAAGCCATTCTTCCAGTACGGCTTCTTTTGATATAATGAAACCGTATCGGAATATATTGCTTCCGCATAAGAAAGTAATCTCAAATTCAGAAGGGGCTGTTCTGGTTTTTGTGTTGAGAAAAAAAGGGATTTGGGTTATATTACGCTCCGGATTAAGATTGGCTGATGTGAGAATGAAATTTCTTAAAAAATTCAGCGATCTTATAAAATTGGACTTACCGCTTGCATTAGCACCATATAAAACTGCTGATTTAAGCAATTCCATCTTTCCATCATAAACAAATTTATTCTCTGCAAACGATTCAAACTTTTCGCGAATCGGAGCTGCTGTCATCTGAAAAAGCTGTTCTTCTTTAAATGACAGAAAATTCTTAACAGAAAAACTTATGATCATTTATTTGATTTTTGTGATTATCCCACAAATTTAATCAATAAGAACAGAAAAACAACATATTTTTTATCTGGTACGAATAATTTTTCTTCGGTCATAACTATTAGGCGGCATTCATTCTTTTGCTCTTTGCTTCGGATTATTCATTGAAAGGTTTGTGCATTAATACATTGTGGGTTGGATTGTAGCAAAGGCATACGGCTTAACGACTATGAATCAGATACTTACTGTCTTGAAAGGCGATTCATGCATAACCACTGCATGAATCGGGTATATCAAGGAAAGAAAGGAAGTGCGGTCTGAGGGGCAACGCCCCTTTCATTCCTTAAAGACAAAAAACTCCCACCCTCCTTTTTTCCTACGCACTATTTTTGTTTTTTTGCGGGGCAATCTGAAGTCAATGGAAAATACAACCCTGAACCAATATGCCGGTCTCATTGCCAGAGAGCTCAACCTGAGCACCCGAGGGGTATCCAATACCATCAAACTCCTCGATGAAGGCGCAACCATTCCGTTCATCAGCCGTTACCGCAAGGAAATGACAGGAAACCTGGATGAAACCCAGGTCACAGCCATCCGCGACCTCCTCAGCAAATACACCGAACTCGACAAGCGGAAGGAAACCATTCTGAAAACCATTGAAAGCCAGGGAAAACTGACGGAAGAACTCAGGGCAAGAATTCTTCAGTCATTTGATGCCAGCGAGCTGGAAGACATATACCTTCCCTATAAGCCCAAACGCCGCACCCGCGCCACCATCGCCAGGGAGAAAGGTCTTGAACCGCTGGCCGCCCTCATCATGAAACAGCAGGTACCCAGCATTCATGAAAAGGCCGAAGAATTCATCACTGATCAGGTAGCCACTGTTGATGACGCGCTCGAAGGAGCCTGTGATATCCTGGCCGAGATGATCAGCGAGGACGAACGCGCCCGGAACATTGCCCGGCGGCACTTCAGACGGTTTGCCGTTATCCGGTCGAAGGTAGTGAAGGGAAAAGAAACCGAAGGCATCAAATATACAGATTACTTCCGTTACGAAGAAGAAGCCCGGCGGTGTCCTTCCCATCGCTTTCTTGCCATGCAACGCGGGCAGGCTGAGGGGTTCCTGCGGGTGAGCATTACCCCGCCTTCCGAACCGGTAACCGAAGAGCTTGAACGGCTCTTCATTCATTCACGGGGCGAAGCGGCCGACCTGCTCCGTTCTGCCATTGCCGACAGCTATAAGCGGCTGATTGAACCCTCCCTGGAAAACGAATTCACTGCCGCTCTGAAAGAAAAGGCCGATGAGGAAGCGATCCGTGTATTTGCCGAAAACCTGCGCCAGTTGCTTCTGGCTCCACCCCTCGGCCAGAAAAGCATTCTGGCTATTGATCCCGGCTACCGGACAGGCTGTAAGGTTGTTTGCCTCGACCCGCAGGGAAACCTCCTGCACAATGAAACCATTTACCCCCATGAACCACAGAACGAAACAGCCCGTTCGATGGCCAAAATTGCCTCGCTGGTGGAAAGTTTCAAAATCGAAGCCATTGCCATAGGAAACGGAACCGCCGGCCGCGAAACAGAAGCCCTTATCAAACGCATCCGTTTTGCGCGCGATGTGAAAGTATTCGTGGTGAGCGAAGATGGCGCATCGGTTTATTCCGCATCTCCCGTGGCCCGGGAAGAATTTCCGGAGTACGACGTCACCGTCCGGGGTGCCATATCCATAGGCCGGCGCCTGATGGATCCCCTGGCCGAACTGGTGAAAATCAACCCGAAATCCATCGGCGTAGGCCAGTACCAGCACGATGTTGACCAGACCAGGCTCAAAGAAGCCCTCGACCAGGTGGTGGTAAGCTGTGTGAACCATGTGGGTGTGCACCTGAATACAGCCAGTAAGCATCTGCTCACCTATGTATCGGGCCTGGGCCCTCAACTGGCCGCCAACATTGTTGAATACCGCAAACAGAACGGACCGTTCAAAAGCAGGCAGGAACTGAAAAAAGTCCCCCGGCTCGGTGAAAAAGCCTTTGAACAGTGCGCCGGATTTCTCAGGATAGCTGATGCCGCCAACCCCCTCGACAATACCGCCGTGCACCCCGAAAGTTATCCTATTGTGGAGCGCATGGCTTCAGACCTCGGCTGCTCGGTGAACGATCTCATTGGTAATGAAAAGCTCCGGACAGCCATCAAACCCGAAAAATACATTACCGACAAAGCCGGTCTGCCTACCCTGAACGACATCCTTCAGGAACTGGCCAAACCCGGCCGCGACCCCAGAAAGGAAATCAAGGTGTTCGAATTTGCCCCGGGCATCTTCAGCATCAATGACCTGAAACCCGGAATGGTGCTTCCGGGCATTGTGACCAACATCACCAACTTCGGCGTTTTTGTTGATGTAGGGGTGAAACAGGACGGGCTGGTTCATATTTCCCAACTCGCTGACCGTTTTGTATCCAACCCCCTCGATGTGGTCAAACTGCACCAGCATGTGATGGTCAGGGTACTGGATGTGGATATACCGCGGAAACGCATTCAGCTCTCTCTTAAGGATACGGCCCAAAAGTAGCCGGGAAACTTCCCTTTTGCTCATCAAAAAAGCAAGATTCCGTTGCCGGATGCATCCGGCATTTTGTTTTTTCACTAACTTTAAAACCTGTTTCAACCAAAAACCAACCGCCTATGAAACTTACGCGACGTACTTTTGTTCAGAAATCGGCTGCCGCTGCAGCAGGATTGTCTGTTTTACCGCTGTCGGGATGGACCGGCAGGGCTGCCCCTTCTGACACACTGCGGGTAGGCCTTATCGGATGCCGAAACATGGGTTTTGGCATTCTGGAGCACCACCTGAAAAATAAAGATGTTGTATGCACCGTCCTGTGCGATGTTGACGAAAATGTACTGAACGACAAAGCGGCTGCGGTGGAAAAGAACTTCGGCCAGAAGCCAAAGCTGTACCGTGACTTCCGCAAACTGCTCGAGCAGAAAGATATTGATGCGGTCATTATCGGTACCCCCGACCACTGGCATTGCCTGCAGACGGTCTATGCCCTTCAGGCCGGCAAGGACGTGTACGTGGAAAAACCCATGGCCAACAGCATTGAAGAATGCAACATCATGGTGCGGGCAGCCAGGCGCTACAACCGGATTGTGCAGGTAGGCCAGCAGCAACGGAGCGGATTTGTTTTCAACAAGGCCATGGAGCTCATCAAAACCGGCAAAATAGGCAAGCTGCGCAAGGTGAATATCTGGGCCAATTTTGCCTACGGAGTAGGGCCGGTGATTGTACCTGATGAACCCGTTCCGGCAGGAGTTGACTACGACATGTGGCTGGGTCCGGCACCACAGCGACCTTTCAACCGCAGCCGTTTTCATGGAACCTGGCGCCATTTCTGGGATTACGGCGGGGGGCTTATGTCCGACTGGGGTGTGCATCTCCTCGATATGGGACTCTGGGCAAAAGACCTGGTGAAAGCTCCCGAAAAAGTACTGGTGTATGCCGCCAATACTTACTCACAGCCCCGTGCAAGGGAGACCTTTGATACCATGACGGTTTCGTTCCCGAAAGACGATTTTGTGATCAATTTCGACCTCACAGCCGGCATCCAGCGCGGGCCGTATGATATGCTTTACGGAATTGCCTTTATTGGCGACCTGGGAACCATCGTCACCGACCGGTCAAAAGTGGTTCTTTATCCCGAATGGGACAATGAACAGAAAAAATTCATGGGCGAGGAATACAGCTATACCGAAGGCAAGGAATCGCACGGTGAGCACGTGCGCAATTTCATTGATTGCGTGAAATCGCGCAACCAGCCGGCCTGTCCTCCTGAAATCGGCCGCGCCGCCGCCCTGCATGCCCACTTCCCCAACATCGCCGCCCGCTCGGGCGAAAACCTGCTCATCTGGGACGATGCTGCCGGCCGTTTTACCAACAGCGAAAAGGCCAATACTTTGATTACTCCCGTGTACAGAAAACCCTGGGAACTTCCGAAAGTCTAACTACCAGCAAATCATTTGCATTAATGGAAACACGCAGAAACTTCCTTCATAAAGCCGCCATATCGGCCGCGGCTCTGGTCACCATGCCTTCCCTTCTCAGGGCTTCGGCAGGAAAAAGCTCCCTGAAGAAATTCGGGTTTATTTCAGGCATCGTAGGAAAAGAGCTGAAAGCCGACTGGCAGGGCACCCTCCGCAAGGCGGCAGAATATGGCTTTTCCGAAATCGAAATCGGACGGCATCTGGGAAACACCCCTTCGGAATTCCTGTCGTTCTGCAACTCGGTGGGAATACAGCCCGTAGCAGGAGGCGTTGCCTTTACCGAAAACCAGAATGACCTGCCGGCCCTTCTTCAGCCTCTGCTCGACCTGAAGCTCACCTATGCCGTTGTTTACTGGCCATGGCTTACCGGAGGCCCTTTCAGCCCCGAAGATTGCAGAAAAAGCGCCGAAATCCTCAATAAAATGGGTGAAACCTGCAAAAAATACGGGCTTCACCTGTGCTGGCACAACCACAACAAGGAATTCATTTCCATGGAAGAAGGCCTCCCCTTCGACTACCTGATGCAACATACCGATCCACAGCTGGTTTCGTGCGAAATGGATATTTACTGGGTACGGAAGGGAGGTGCCGATCCGCTTACCATGATGAAACGCTATGCGGGGCGCATCAAAATACTGCATGTGAAAGATATGGCCCCCGGCGACGAAATGGATTTTGCCTGCCCGGGCGATGGCATCATCGACTTTGCTCCGTTGTTCAGGGAAGCCGTAAACCAGGGCATAGAACACTATTTCGTGGAACGCGACAACGTGCAGGACGGACTGGAGTGCCTCCGTACCAGCGGCGCTTTTCTGAAGAACCTCAGTTTCTGAAGAACAGCCTCACCCGCCGGTTCAGCTGAATGTCAGGTCAGGCCAGACCTGATTCTTATCCGACAGAGAAATTTTACTGTCGGGAAGAATTAACTGTGCACGGCACGTAAAATACGGGTTCCTGCTAAAATGGATCATACCGGAACCGTATGATAAAAACCTGTTCCAGGGAAAGCAGAAACGGGAAATGCTTTTCCTATGAAGCTTGTATCTCTTCCTCAATTATATCGGCAAGAGTAGTAGTTGACATAAATGTCAGAATCCGGTCATTCAGCTTTCTCCAAACCTTTTGTGCCCGGCACTTTCCGCTCATTTCACATATTTCCGGATTGCTCAGGCATTGCTGAATATCTTCCGTCGCATTAAAGGCATGTTCAATATCGAGCAAGGTGATTTCTTCGGGAGGCCTGGCCAGAAAATATCCCGATTTCAGTGAAGGCCTCGTAATCAGCCTGGCAATTTTAAGGGAATTGATTATATGGTCAAGGTACTTAAACGATACCTTTTGCCTGAAAGCGATGTCCTTCTGAAAAACTCCCTTTCCGTCAGTATTGTTCAGGGCAATATCGATCATTACTCTTAAACCATACCGGAGTTTAGTATTTAGCCGCATTGAACTGTGAACCTAATTCGAGTGTAAAGGTAATGAATATTGTTTCATGAACCTCGAATAAACCACCAAGTCTTCGGGGTGGAGAGAGTCCCAGTTCACGCCAGTTTATACTTGTTTTCCCTTGAACTGTCATTGCCGCTGATTCAGAATACCCGGCTATTTCGGGCCGGATGACCTTCTGAACGGTTTTACCTGCCAGCTCAATTTCAAGTGCTACCGGAGATTCAGAAATAAAGGCAGCAGCAGGAATGAGGATCATTATATCCGGATAGGCCGATGCATTCACCATTTGCCTGAAATCCTGTTCAATCATGCTATACCGGGCCTTGAAGGCAGTAACCGGAATGACGAGCTTATATGCCTTCTTCTCGGGTACATAATCAAGGCTACAAGCCGAAAGTGAAGCTCTCAGATGAAAGGAGGAGAAATTCGTCTCGCCATTGATAGAGACAAATCCACTGCCGACCCGGTTCAGCAGAAATGGTGCCGGTTGGGCAAGAAGCAGAGAGCCGGAAATCCCTCCTGACAGAAAAGTCCAGAGCAGGTTTATTAAGACAAAGACAGGTCTGCACACTTTTCCTGATCGGATCAGGCTGAACGTTCCGCTGGAAATAATAAACCGGCTCATTTGTGCAGACCTGCCTTCCTAGAGGTTAAAAGCTAACCGTGGCCTCAAACATTAACCCTTTGAATCCGGCATCCGCCCCGAACGTCTGGATAAATTCACTGTAATCCTGCTTCACATATTCCAGTTTCACGAGCGTTGATTTCAGCATGTACCATCCTGCCCCAAACTGAATCCGGCTCACGGTTTGATCAACGCTGGCCGGGTTTTTTGTGTCGGTATTTCCTTTCACTACATTGTACCTTCCGCCCACATAGAAATTTTCTTCCTTCCCGAAGCGGTACAATGCCTCAGCAGCAATCTGGTTAAACCGGAATTCTTTTGAGGTGGGATATAAACCGGTGGCATTTTCAAAAGTTCCAAAGAATTCAAACCCATAAATCCTGCTGAAAAGATTTACCATATAGGCATTGGTTTTGGTGGCAGTACCAGGCGTAAAGTATGTATTTAAATGGTTCGACTTGATATCAACTGCAGCTGCTCCGCTTTTTTGCAAATTCATGACCAGATAATACCTCGAGCCGGTCCTGTCGCCAAAATACAACGTACTCCGATGGTTCGATTCCGGCATATGATAGCCGCTTACCGTAAGCCGGGCCCGGATTTTATCATTGAATGCCTTGTCATACCCTGCCTTCCAGTAGAATCCCAATTCCTTATGAGCATCATAAGCTGTAAATGTGTTATTGGCATATAGGGTCAGATCCTGCCGTAACTGCCCTGTTGAAGTAGCAGCCATCAGCAAAAGACCGTTATTCCGGTACATCACTTCCATGGCAGGAGCGGTAGTAAAGCCATCCATAATGTAATTCCCAACAAAAGGATTGTGAATTACATTTCCGTTGTCAGACCTCCTGAAGTGCGCATCTCCGTAATTTAATTCCATATCGCCCACCCAGATCGTAACATTATCCATTATCCGGTCAATGACATCCGATTTTATAAAGGGCAACTCATCCAGCATGATATATCCACCCTTTACCCAGGCTTCATTATGATGCCGTGCCGACAGGTATGTCTGCAGATTGAGTTTTACTCCTCTTGCCAGATCAACGTCCAGATTAAAATTAGCCGTGGGAAGATTAAATCCGGTACCTAAAGGAATTAGAGCACTATCGGCATGGTGACTGATTCCCTGGTACTGAAGGGCAAAATCACCCCCCACTTTTACCTTAACCTCAGTAAAATCCTCACCTTTAACCTGAGGCGGCTCAAACTGAGCATATAATGAAGTTGTCAAAGCAACCATCATTAAAAAAATCAGATTTTTTTTCATACATCATTGGTTTTTAGTTAATTATTTGTTTAATTACAATTCGGCCAATTCAAATGTGAAGGATACCTTTACTTCCTTCCCTGTTTTTAACGTCCCGAAAACAGCCGTGGGAGGTTTAACATTATACCCTGTCATATCAATCACGTACTCTCCTTTTAACATCAGATTTTTATCAGCTTTTACAAAACCGTTTACAGGAATTTCAACTTCTTTCAATACCCCGGCAATTTCAAGCCTTCCCCGTATTTTGCCTTCGAACGTGTTGTTGGAAACAGGTATCGTCGTGCTGCCTGCTGTAAAACGAATGGAAGGATATGTGCTCCCCTTAAGAGCCTCCCGTGCCTTCCCATCCATGATTGAATTGCCGCTCTCAATCAGCTGAACAGGCACGGTAAGATCAACATTCCCGATTATCAGCTGTCCACCGGAAAAAAGAATATTCTGCTGGCTTTTCACCTCCTTTACTACCATTTCCCAGTCATGCAAATTGGATGTGCCATATATCACAATATCGGCTTTTGTAACTTTCCAGACCGGGCCGGCAAAAGTTTTACCAACCAGTAATACAAAAAGTATTGCTCCAGTTATAGTTCGTAAATAATTCATAGTCTTGATTTTCATTTATTTATATACTATATATACTACTTATTTGGTAGTATTTATTTTGATACAAATTTACTGTTTTTTTAATAACAGAAAACTTTTTTAGCACAAATTATTCATCAAATTTCAATATGTTGATTTACTGATTGTTCATGAGAAACATGGCAGTTTTACCAGTTCCACATTGTTCCGTCGTCTCTCCGGTTAACGGGCAGGTAATTGGCATGGCAGTACCCCAGTACCCTTTCACGGCTTTTGCCTCCGAGAAGCTGGTAGAGAGGAAAATTCAGGGCTTCGGCTTTCAGGTCCCAGAGAGCCATGTCAACAGCGGCTATCGCTGTCATGGTAACCGGTCCGCGTTTCCAGTATGCCCCTTTATACAGATACTGCCAGATGTCTTCTGTGTTGAAGACGTTTCGGCCGGAGACCATCTTTTAATTCCAGGGAACATGGTGAAACCAGAGCAGGTATTGTTCGGGACAACAGTCAGGATCAGCAAATTCCTCCCGGAGAGGGGAATGGTACTGGCTTACTGCATTGCTGCCTGTGGGGCTTCTGTCAAAGCCCAGGCCGATAGAATCAGCCCTGTGGTAATACACTGAGGTCCAGTCATCCCTGGGTGTGTCCTTTATCCATGGGGCCGGCCCGTAATGATGGCTATATCCCATAATATGATGCAAGCCGAGGGGCGTCATATAATCCACAACCGCTTCGCGGGAAGTAAGCATCATTTTCCCAATAGGCTCATCAAATCCAGGCTGGTCAGTTCTTTCTGAATTCCGCCACATACCCTCCTCCGGGGGCAAAGGGTATTTCCAGGGTGTGGCGGCGGGTAACCGTTTGTGTTATGACCTTGTAATCACCCGCATGCCGGTGGGCATTGGCCCCGTCCTGAAAAATACGGGCTGTATAATTCCCTTCCCCGAGGAAAGAAAGATCAATTGACAGGGTTCTTGCCCTGCTGTTGTTCATACCGCCCAGGTACCAGTCGGTTCCTTTTCTTCGCGCCACAACTGCATATTCATTTACTCTGGCGGCCGGGACGACCGTCTCATCCCAGGTAGTCGGAATATTGGCAATCAGTCGTATGCAGGCATCATCTTTAGCCAGGTCAACCGGGGAACCGGCAATTACCTGAAAAGGAGAGGCATAGACAATATATTTGGCCAGTTCCGCGCATCGGGTGCCCATGGCCATTGGATGAGAACCAACCACACGATACGACTCCCTGGTGGCATTGGGAAGCACCAGGGGCTCATAATCAAACGGGCCCGAAAGCCCTCTGATAAAGGCGATGGCAAGGTTATGTTCAGGGGTTGGCCAGGAGCTCCATTTGTTGTATTCCGATCCCAGCACGGCTTCCCGTGTAAGAACGTTCGGCCACGTGCGCTCAAAACCCGATGAAGGAAATACCCCGTGAAACATCAGCATCAATTTCCGTTTGGCGGCCGAAGCAGCAATTTCTTCCAGTTCGTTCACCGTCAGCTGGTCGTTACGGTTAAAAAAGTCCACCATCAGGCCTGCCGCACCCCACCGCCGGAATGAATCGAGCACTGCCTCCCGGTTCCGGCTTAAAGCAAGGGCTTCGGTCCATAACCATAACCCAACGTGCTTTTCGCGTGCATAGGCAAAAAGTTCCGGCATGTTCATCGCTGGTATGGGGGTCAGAATGTCGCGCATGGCATTCCACTCCGGTTCTATCATGATGTACTCAACGCCATACCGGGAGGCAAAATCAATATAGTACTTGTAGCTCTCGGTATTGTTCCCCGACAAAAAGTCAACCCCGTACAGGATTCCGTCGATGATCCAGTTATCCATCGCTTTCCCCGGTCTGATCCAGTCAGTTTCCCGGATTTTTTGCGGCGAAGCAAGGCTCCACACCAGGTCGTTGCTCAGTAAAACCCCATCATCAGGAGCAATTATCAGCACCCGCCATGGGAAAGCCCTGGTGCCAGCTGTTCGGGCTATCCACGGATGACGTTTCACCACAGCCCGCACCTGATAAAGGTCGCCTTCAACAACAGTTTGTGCCGGATATGCGGGAAATACTCCCTTCAACACTCCCTTTCTTCCTGATGCCCCGCTGATGAACATGCCCGGATAATCTGTCACATCCGATTCTGCAATGCCGATCTTTATTCCGTTGGATTTTACAACCAGCGCCGGGGCAGGGCCTGCGCTGTCGGGCAGGATATCTTTTGCTGCGTATAGCCTGTAAACAACTTCAAACGAGGTATTCAACCGGTCGTCCCTCGGCCAGTCGGTCATACAGGGAAACCAGACGGAATCTTTTTCACTGCATGCAACCGTCGCTGTTTCATTGCGCACGAACACACTGTCCTTCATGGCAGTAAGAAAACGCCAGGCAATTCCTTCGTTATAGGCACGAAAAACAATACCATGCCCTCCTTTGAAATACAGGGTTATTTCGTTGGCTTTGTTTCTTACCAGGCTTTGCTTCTGCGCCACAGCCGGAATAATCGTTTCGTCTATGGTCTTTCGTTCAGCTTTCACAACAGGCGTATGCTTTCCGAGAACAAGCCTCCCCAGGTCAAGGGCAACAGCAGATGGGTGAATAAGGAGTGTATCGTTGTAAAGAACCCTGTAGCGCAGGGTGGTATCGTTTTCGATTACAATCTGTATTTTCCCGTCCGGCGATTGAAGCCTCCAATCCGAAGGTGCTCGGCCGCTGAAAAAGAACATAACAAATGCCAGGGCAGGCAAAAGAAAAAAACGGTTCATAAAAGCATTATTTGTCCTAAAAACCCAAATATAAAAGAAAGTCAGGAAATGTTCCTGAATTTACAGTTGATCCATGCAAAACCACATCTTTATTCAATGGCATGTTTTGCCAGACAAAAACCGAAACGAATTTCATTACTTTTGTGGCCTGAAAAAATCAGATTATGCTACCAAAAATCACTCTTCTGAAAAAAGAAACGGGCAAGGAAAACATGGCCGTTCTGTTTGACCGGAACAAAAAGACGAAATTCCCGTTTCTCAGCAATGCTGAACAAAAATATGCTGATGCCCTTATAGAAAACAAACAGGATATTATCCGGATCAATCAATACAAGCGGCAGGTTTTTCTGCTTCCGGTGGAACAAAAAGAGTCGGAATCACAAACCCTGGAAATGTACCGGCTTGCCGGAGCAAGGCTCCAGTCGTTACTTCAGCAGGAAAAAGCCGACAATGTTCTTGGCTGGCACTGGCACGACAATAAAACTGAACTGCTGGCATTTGCTGAGGGACTTGCTCTTGCTTCCTACCGGTTCCTTAAATACAAGAGCAAACCAGAGGAACAGCAAAACAGGCTTAAAACCATTGCCCTGAAGCATCCTCGTCTGAAGGAAGAGGAAGTTGCCGAATTGAATGTACTGCTGGATGCAGTTTATAAAGTCCGCGACCTGGTTAACGAACCGGTTTCGCATCTGAATGCGGTTCAGCTGGCTGCTGAAATGGAAAAAATGGGGCAGGAAGCCGGTTTCAGGGTTGAAGTCTTGCACAAGGCACGTATCGAAGCCCTGCGGATGGGTGGTTTGCTGGCTGTGAACAAGGGATCGGTTGATCCTCCTACTTTCACAATCATGGAATGGAAGCCCGAAAATGCCCGGAACAAAAAACCCGTTGTTCTGGTTGGGAAAGGAGTTGTATACGACACGGGCGGCCTGAGCCTCAAGCCCACAACCGACAGTATGGATTACATGAAATCTGACATGAGCGGTGCCGCCGCAGTGACAGGCACCATGTATGCTCTGGCGCGCAACAGAATTCCCCTTCATGTGATTGCCCTGGTCCCTGCCACCGACAACCGTCCGGGAGGAAATGCCTATGCTCCGGGCGACATCATCACCATGTACGATAAAACCCGGGTTGAAATGCTGAACAGTGATGCCGAAGGGCGCATGATCCTGGCCGATGCTCTGGCCTATGCCAAATCGTACAAACCTTCCCTCACCATGACGGTTGCCACCCTCACCGGTTCAGCTGCACGTGCCATAGGAAAGTACGGAATGGTAGGGATGGGTACGGCCCCTGAAAAAATCAGGGAAAACCTGACCCGAAGCAGCGAGAAGGTTTACGAGCGCATTGCCTGGTTCCCTTTCTGGGATGAATATTCTGAATTGCTGCGCTCTGACATTGCCGATATAAAAAATGTGGGAGGAAATGATGCCGGAGCCATCACCGGAGGAAAGTTCCTCGCACATTTTGCCCCGCACCCGTTTGTTCATCTCGATATTGCCGGCGTGGCCTGGGCAAAAACTGCCGAAGGATACCGGACCAGCGGAGGTACCGGAATCGGAGTACGCCTTCTTTATGACTTCCTCAGGAATTACTGATCATCTGAATTTTACGTACCTTTGCTTTTCGCAAAAAGTTTTGTGTTATGAGCTCACGCATGCGCATTGGAATAACCCACGGTGATATCAACAGCATCAGCTACGAGGTGATTATGAAAGCCCTCCTCGATCCGAGAATTATGGAAGATTGTACACCCATTCTTTACGGATCATCCAAAGTGGCTGCCTACCACCGGAAAACACTTAATATCAACAATTTATCGTTTAACGCCATCCGTTCAGCTGAAGAAGCCTCACCCCGTAAGCCCAATCTGATTAACTGCATCAACGACGAAGTGCGGGTTGAACTGGGGAAATCCACACCCCAGGCCGGAGAAGCAGCTTTTCTTGCATTAAAAAAAGGCGTGGAAGACCTCAAAGCAGGGAAAATTGATGCATTGGTTACCGGACCCATCAATAAACACAATATCCAGTCGGAACAGTTCAGCTTCCCCGGTCATACCGAATATCTTGCCATGGAATTTGGAGTAAATGACGTATTAATGTTCATGGTCGGTGAAACCATGCGGGTAGGAGTTGTTACAGGGCATGTTCCTCTGGCTGAAGTGCCGCAGCTGATAACTGCCGATAAGATCCTGTCGAAGCTTCAGTTGATGAACCAATCGCTTCAGGAGGACTTTGCCATTTCACGGCCCAGAATTGCTGTCCTCGGGCTGAATCCCCATGCCGGAGACCAGGGTATCATTGGGCGGGAAGACATGGAAGTAATACAGCCTGCTGTGCAAAAGGCCAGGGAGGAAGGCATCCTTGCATTCGGCCCTTTTCCATCTGATGGCTTCTTTGGTTCTGGTTCGTTCAAAAAATTTGACGGAATACTGGCCATGTATCATGATCAGGGACTTATCCCCTTCAAGGCTCTCACCTACGAAGGGGGTGTCAATTTTACCGCCGGCCTCCCGGTGGTAAGGACTTCTCCTGCCCACGGCACTGCCTATGAGCTCGCCGGGAAGAACGAAGCCAATGAGAATTCATTCCGCCAGGCTCTTTACCTTGCCTGCGATATAGTGAAAAACCGCCGTATGTTCAAGGAAATTTCCGCTAACCCGCTGAAACATTACGAATTGAACGACAGTTCGCAGGCAACTTCATAATAATCTATTTCCCATTATTCCATTTCCCATCTTCGGGTCGACGAGAAGATTACAAAACTTGCATTCATCTTCATACCTCCTGTTTACCTTGTGTGCCAACGCTACCTGTATATACAAACGGTAAGGAAATAACGGGATAATGTTCAGAAACATCATGAAATTATGGTCTTAAACACATAAAATATTGATTTCATCATGCCAAAAGATAGTTAGATTTGTTTCCTGGAAACAAACCCAAAAAACACCCTATGGCAAAAATTACCCGCGAAGAGGCTCTCCACTACCATGCTTCTGGACGCCCCGGTAAAATTGAAGTAATCCCTACCAAGCCTTACAGCACACAGATTGATCTTTCCCTTGCCTATACCCCTGGGGTTGCTGAACCATGCCTCGAAATCCAGAAAAATCCGGAAGATGCCTACCGGTACACTGCCAAATGCAATCTGGTGGCGGTTATCTCAAATGGCACCGCCGTTCTTGGCCTGGGCGACATAGGAGCCCTCGCCGGAAAACCGGTAATGGAAGGAAAAGGCTTACTGTTCAAGGTCTTTGCGGATGTTGATGTTTTTGACATTGAGGTAAACGAAAAAGACCCTGAAAAGTTTATTCAGATAGTTAAAGCCATTGCTCCGACTTTCGGAGGAATTAACCTCGAGGATATCAAAGCCCCGGAATGTTTTGAAATTGAAGAACGGCTGAAAAAAGAACTTGATATCCCCGTCTTTCATGATGACCAGCATGGCACCGCCATCATCAGCCTGGCAGGACTTCTGAATGCTCTCGAAGTTACGGGCAAACCGATTGACAAGATCAGACTGGTGGTGAACGGAGCAGGGGCAGCAGCTGTTTCATGCACAAAACTGTACATTAAGCTTGGGGTGAAAAAGGAAAACGTCATTATGCTCGACAGCAAAGGTGTACTGAGAAAAGACCGTACTGACCTGAACCAAAGCAAAAGAGAATTTGCACAGGATGTGCCGTTCAGTACACTGGCTGAGGCAATGAAGGGAGCCGACGTTTTTCTGGGCCTCTCGGTCGGTAAGGTTGTTACCCAGGACATGATCCGTTCCATGGCTCCTAACCCCATCGTTTTTGCCATGGCCAATCCCGTACCTGAAATTTCGTACGAAGAGGCTACTGAAGCAAGGCCTGATGTTATTATGGCTACCGGCCGCTCCGATTATCCCAACCAGATCAACAATGTGCTGGGATTCCCCTTCATATTCAGAGGAGCACTTGATGTAAAGGCTTCAGCAATTAACGATGAAATGAAGATTGCAGCAGCATATGCCCTGGCTTCCCTGGCAAAAGAAGAAGTACCTGCTTCTGTGCTCGCTGCCTACCAGTTGAACGAACTGAAATTCGGCCGCGACTACATCATTCCCAAACCCCTCGACCCGCGTCTTATTATTAGAGTAGCGCCTGCTGTTGCCAAAGCCGCCATGGAAACCGGTGTGGCACGAACAGCCATTACCGACTGGGAAGCTTATCGCCAGGCCCTGAAAACCCGCATGGAACATCTTCATAATTTTTCCAAACAGTCTCCTGCCTGACAGCAGATCTGACAGCTGACCGTGTCTCTTCAGGAAAACTGCCTTGTAAGAACCGATCAATGGTTTTTTACAAAGGCTTTGAGACTCTTCTTGTTATTTATGAAACCCACATGTTTTACAAACACAAACACAGCGGTAATAAAATGCCGAACATGTGGGTTCCATCATACCATTGAAAATTAATTTTATTATGATGAAAAAACACCTCATTTGATGGCACTGATGTGCATTAATCTGCATTTAAAAACTTTTAATTCTTAATTAGTTGTCGTTTCATCGGCTGGCAATATGCGCCATACCGGATATTTTTAAGATTTCCCCGGCGGGAAACAAAACGCAAAACAATTTCATTCCCACCATGGAACATTTTTTTTTGGTTATTTTCGTACCGTTCAAATCCCGGTTATGTTTGAATATATCGAAGGAAAAATTGCCGATCTTAACCCTGCCTGCGCTGTCATTGAAACGGGCCAGATCGGCTGGCTGGTCAATATAACCCTTGCAACCTTCTCAAAACTGCAGGGATCGGAAACTGCCCGACTGTATCTTCAGCAGATCATCAGGGAAGATGCTCATTTGCTGTACGGTTTTTACGACAAGGAAGAACGGGAGATGTTCAGGCACCTGATCAGCGTGTCAGGAATTGGAGCAGCAACAGCGCGCCTTGTGCTGTCATCGCTCAGTGCATCTGAACTGAAGCAGGCCATTCTCACAGCTAATACTGCTACACTGAAATCTGTGAAGGGAATCGGACAAAAATCGGCCGAAAGGCTCATTGTCGAACTGCGCGACAAGCTTGGGAAAATTTCTTCTTCTGAAGACTTTTTGGTTACCAGGGACAATAGACTGCGTGAAGAAGCGTTTACTGCATTGGTAACCTTAGGTTTTCCCCGGGCGGCCGTCGAGAAGGTTCTTGATAAAATACAACGCTCCCATCCGGAAAAAACCGGTAGTGTGGAAGAACTGATCAAACAGGCTCTCCGGGAATTGTAATGAAAGATACCGAACATTGAAGCGCGTTTATCTGAAAATATATACTGTTCTTCTGGCCGGAAGCTTTTTTGTGCTTTTTACATCCTGGCTTCCGGTACCCGGAACACCGCCGGCACAGAATCTGCAAATGCAACTGCCCGACAGTGCCTCCGGTGATACCGGCCTCCGTTTCAAATACCCTCCCCTGCCCCTGTATCCTATTGGTACACTGACCCAGCCAAGGGGGCCTTATCTTAAATACCCTTCCAACATACGAACCGAAATAGAATATAACCCTCTAACCCAACAATACGAATTCAAACAGAAAATCGGCAAAATCAGTCTCCTGCCTCCTTCGGTGGCCTCCCTCGATGAGTACCGCAGTAAGGAACTCAACAGCTCCATACGGGATTACTGGTACCAGCGTGCCAGCAACAACACCCTCTCAGGAGCCGGATTTGTTCCCCGTTTCAGCATAGGAGGAGAAGCTTTTGACAAAGTATTCGGAAGCAATGTCATCAACATCGTTCCCCAGGGGTCGGCCGAGCTTATTTTCGGCTTCAACATGTCGCGGGTCGATAATCCCACCCTCTCGGAAAAACTCCGGAAAACACCTTCGTTCAATTTCGATGAAAAAATCCAGATGAACGTCACAGGGTCCATTGGCGACAAACTGCAACTGGGAGTGAACTACAACACCGAAGCAACCTTCGATTTTGAAAATAAAACCAAACTCGAATGGAAGGGCGAAGAAGATGACATTATCAAAAAAGTGGAAGCCGGCAATGTGACACTTCCGCTCAGCGGCTCGCTCATCACCGGAAGCCAGAGCCTCTTCGGCCTCAAAACGGAAATGCAGTTCGGAAAACTTACGGTTACCAGCGTTTTCTCACAGCAAAAAGGCGAAACCTCGGTAATGGAGGTGAAGGGAGGAGCCCAGCTCAGCGAATACGAAATAACAGCCGACAACTACGAAGCCAACAAGCACTTCTTTATATCCCAGTATTTCAGGGATCACTACGACGAAGCGCTGGCCACCCTTCCCGTGATCAATTCACCTATCAACATTACCCGTATTGAAGTTTGGGTGACCAATAAAACAAACAATTTTGAAAGTTCGCGCAACATAATTGCTTTTGCAGATCTTGGTGAAACCGACCCGCAATACACTAATCCTTACTGGAGCATTTCTCCCGGCAATCGTTTTCCTTCCAACGAAAGCAATAACCTTTACCAGACGGTTACCGACCAGGGAAGTGTTATCCGCAATCTGAGCAGTGCGGCAAACTACCTGAATTCCCTCCTGCCTTACGGAATTGTTAACGGACAGGATTATGAAAAGATTGAAAATGCGCGGCTCTTAACGGAAAGAGAATACACCTTCAACGAAAAACTGGGCTATATTTCATTGAATTACGCGCTGAATGCCGATGAAATTCTGGCCGTGGCATATGAATACACCATGAACGGTCAGGTTTACCGTGTGGGAGAATTTTCTTCGGGAGGTATCGCCGCCCCGCAGGCCCTGGTTGTCAAACTGCTGAAAGCAACCAACCTGAGCCCCAAACTGCCAACCTGGCGGCTGATGATGAAAAACATTTACAACATCGGGGCTTATCAGATGAACCGTCAGGACTTTACCCTGAATGTCCTTTACCAGGACGACAAGACCGGAAACGCCCTCAACTATATCCCCGAAGGGAAAATAGCCAATAAAATCCTGCTGAAGGTACTGCATCTTGACAACCTCAACTCCCAGCTCGATCCTTCGCCCGACGGGGTTTTTGACTTCATCGAAGGAATTACCGTAAATTCCTCAACCGGCCGCATTATTTTCCCGGTTGTGGAACCTTTCGGCCGGTACCTCGAAAAACAGTTCGGCGATGATGCTGCCGGCAAAGCCATTGCCAAAAAATATGTCTTCAAGGAACTTTACGATTCCACACAAACCCGTGCCCGCCAGATTGCCGAAAAGAACAAATTCCGCCTGCAGGGCACCTATAAGTCCTCATCCGGTTCCGAAATACCGCTGAATGCCATGAATGTTCCGCCGGGTTCGGTAGTGGTTACGGCAGGGGGCATCAAACTGCAGGAAAATATTGATTACACGGTAGATTATACCCTGGGGCGTGTCAAGATTCTTAACCAGGGCTTACTTCAGAGCGGAACCCCCATCAGGGTTTCACTCGAAAACCAGAGCATGTTTGCCATTCAGACAAAAACTCTGATAGGATCTCATTTTGATTACAAAGTGTCTGACGACCTGAACCTGGGAGCCACCGTTCTGCACCTCACCGAAAGGCCTTTAACCCAGAAAGTTAATATCGGCGATGAGCCGATTTCGAATACCATCTGGGGAATGAACGGAAGTTGGCGCACCCGGCCGCAACTCCTTACCACCCTGGTTGACAAACTGCCCTTTATCCAGACCAAGGAGCCCAGTTCCCTTGTGGTGGAAGGCGAATTTGCCAATCTCATTCCCGGCTCAAACCGGGCCATAGGCAAAGGAGGCGTTTCCTATATTGACGATTTTGAAGGAAGCCAGACCAGCATTGAACTCAAATCCTATCCGGCCTGGCATCTGGCCAGCACGCCGCAGGGTCAGCCCGATCTTTTCCCGGAAGGATCCTACATCAATGACCTCCGCTTCGGAATGAACCGGGCCAAGCTGGCCTGGTATGTAATTGACCCTCTCTTCCTCCGGAATACTTCGCTCACGCCTTCGCACCTTTCGGCCGACGATAAATCAAGCCATTTTGTAAGGGAAGTCTTCGAAAAGGAAATATGGCCCAACAAGGAAAGCCCCAACAACATTCCTACCAATATTCCTGTGCTGAACCTGGCCTTCTACCCCGACGAAAAAGGACCCTACAACTATGATGCTTTCCCCACCAACGTTTCGGCAGGAATAAACCGTATCGGACGGTTAAAGGATCCCGCCACGCGCTGGGGGGGCATTATGCGGGAAATTCAGACCAATGACTTCGAAGCTGCCAACGTAGAGTACATCGAATTCTGGCTGATGGATCCTTTTGTGGAGTGGAACGAAAACAATCCCGGCGGAGATTTGTATTTCAACCTGGGAAATGTTTCAGAAGATGTTCTCCGCGACGGGCGTAAGGCTTTCGAAAACGGACTTCCAACTCCCCGCGAACCGGCTACAGGGGTTGATACCACTGCATGGGGTCTTGTTCCTCAGAAACAGTCCCTCGTCAATGCTTTTGACAACGACCCGGCCTCACGCAAAGCGCAGGATGTCGGCCTTGACGGGCTGAACGACGAAAAGGAAAAAGATTTCTTCTTTTCCCGCGACTCGTCCTACCTCCGCCAGATCGACCAGTTGCATGCCCTGGGCCAGCTCTCCGACTCAGCTTACCAGGCACTGTGGAATGACCCCTCCTCCGACGACTATCATTATTACCGGGGGCCCGATTATGACCAGGAGCGCGTCAGCATCCTCGACCGGTACAAAAAATACAACGGGCTGGAAGGAAATTCCCCCACCTCCGATCAGACCAATCTGCCCTATCCTACCGCCGAAAGCACCCTGCCCGATGTAGAAGATATTAACCGCGATAATACCCTGAGCGATGCCGAAAGCTATTACCAGTACCGGGTAGAACTCCGCAAGGACAAAATGGTTGTCGGCCAGAACTTTATTACCGACAAGGTTACCACCACCGTCACCCTTGAAAACGGAAAACGAAGTACTATCAACTGGTATCAATTTAAGGTTCCCATTACCGATTACGAAAAAGTTGTAGGCTCTATTCAGGATTTCAAGTCCATTCGTTTTATGCGAATGTTTCTTAAAAATTTCCAGGCACCGGTTATTCTTCGTTTTGCGCGTCTGGAACTGAAACGCGGCGAATGGAGGAAGTACACATTCCCTCTGCTCGAAGGCAGTGAAAACCTTTCCGGCGGTGAACCAACAGGATCCCTGGATATTTCGGCTGTCAACATTGAGGAGAATTCCAGCAAAACCCCGGTCAATTATGTGCTTCCTCCGGGCATTGACAGGGTGATTGATCCCACCAACCCCCAGTTGCGTCAGCTAAATGAGCAGGCTATGGTGCTGAAGGTCAGTGATCTGGCCGACGGAGATGCCCGTGCCGCTTTCCGCAATGTGGAACTCGATGTCCGCCAGTACCGACGCATCCGCATGGAAGTGCACGGGGAGGCCCTCCCGGGCGAAAACCTCAGGAACGGAGACCTCACGGTGTTTATCCGCCTTGGCACCGATTACAAAAACAACTATTACGAGTACGAAGTTCCTTTGCACGTTACACCTCCTGCACCTCCCGGAGGATACAAGAACGACAGCGACCGTGACCGGCTCATCGTATGGCCGGCCGAAAACCGGATCAACATCCCTCTTGATTTGTTCACCAAAGCCAAACTGGCCAGGAACGAGGAAATGAACAAACCGGGATCGGGAATTTCAACCCTGACCCGTTTCCCTTACACCGACGGCAAAAATACCGTTTACATCTCAGGAAATCCGAACCTGAGCAATGTCCGGATCATCATGATCGGAATCCGTAATCCGGGAGAAAGCCGCAACGGATTCGAAAATGACGGAATGGCAAAATCGGCCGAGGTGTGGGTCAATGAACTTCGCCTGACCGATTTCAACGACCAGGGAGGCTGGGCTGCCAACGCCCGTGCTTCTGCCAAGCTGGCTGACCTGGGCACGGTAACTCTGGCCGGATCAACCAGCACCCCCGGCTTCGGAAGCATCGAAAAGAAAGTGGCCCAGCGATCTACAGAGCAAATCAATTCGTATGATCTTTCCACCAACCTGGAACTTGGAAAATTCTTCCCCGATAAGGCCAATATCAATATTCCCTTCTTCATGGGATATTCCGAAACCTTTGTAAATCCCCAATATAATCCTCTCGATCCCGACATCCTCTTCAAGGTGGCTCTTGATGCTGCCCGGACAAAGCACGACAGGGACTCCATCCGACGGCTGGCCCAGGACTATACGCGGCGGCGAAGCATCAACTTTACCAATGTACGCTTCGGGAAAACCAAGGCAAAACAAAAGCCCTGGAGTCCTTCCAACTTTACTTTGAGCTATGCCTTCAGCGAAGAACTTAACCGCGATATCCGCACCGAAACCGACCTGGAAAAACGCTATCTGGCTGCCCTGAACTACAACTATACCATACGGCCTAAGAATGTTGCCCCTTTCAGTAAAATCAAATTCCTTAAATCGCCTGCGCTTAGCCTGATCCGTGATTTCAACTTCTATTATCTGCCTTCCTCCGTTTCGATACGTACCGACATTAACCGCATTTACGGATACACCAAATTGCGGAATATTGATCACCCGGCTTTTAAGATCGACTCTACCGTCTATAAAGACTTTCTCTGGAACCGTTACTATGATGTCAAATTTGACCTTACGCGTTCCCTTAAGATGGACTTTTCGGCCACCAACATTGCCCGTATTGACGAGCCGGAAGGTGCCGTTGACCGGCGTTACCGCGATTCCTACGAAGCATGGCGCGACTCGGTATGGAAGAATATCAGAAACCTTGGAAGAACTACCAATTACCACCACATCATCAACCTTACGTATGCCGTTCCACTCAACAAGATACCTGTCCTTAACTGGACAAGCCACAGCATACGCTACGGCATTACCTACGGATGGGATGCCGGACCCATTACACCCGATACCATCCGGTTGGGAAATATTATCAACAACTCGAGGAAGATTGATGTGAGCGGCCAGTATAATCTGAACAACCTGTACAATAAAGTAAGCTTCCTGAAAAAACTTAACGAATCGGGTAAACCACCTCCGCGCGGCCAGCAACCCCAGAAGAAATACAAAACGGTTACTTTCGAAAAATTCATACCGCAGCTAAAAGCAGGCGTCCCGCGATCCATTTTCCATCAGATGGGGACAGAAGACGTAAAAGTGAAGGTGCTGGATAAGAACAAGCAGGAACTGCCTGTTAAAGCCGAAATCGCCAGCCGCGACAGGATTGTTGTTAGCAGTGACTCCACTTTTGAAAGTGTGACAGTATTAGTAGAAGGTCAGGTGGAAGACAAGGGAAACCCGTTTGTCATCTTTCTCCGGGGCATGGGAAAAGCGCTTCTGGGTGTAAAAACCATCTCCCTCACCTGGAGCCTGGCCGAAGGAACTAGCTTACCCGGATACATGCCCGGTTCTGACTGGTTTGGCACCCAGAGTTTCGGCGGTTTGCTGGCTCCCGGAATCCCTTTCATCCTGGGTAATCAGAACCGGGACTTTGCTCTGGAAGCCGCACAGAAAGGATGGCTTACCTCCGACCCCCGGCTCAGTCAGCCTTTCCTCATGAGCCGCACAGAGACCTTTAACCTCCGGAGCAATATTGAACCGGTGCAGGGGATGAAAATTGACCTGACAGCCAACCGGCAGTTCAGCCGTAATATGAGCGTATACTACGGTTATTCCGAACAGGACGGATGGAACTTCACCCGGGGACAGATGATAACGGGTAACTTCACCATGACCACAATAACCTGGCGTACAGCCTTTGAACCTATCAGCGTAAAAAAAGGATATCGCAGTGATGCTTTCGACCGCCTCCGGCTTAATACAATTGTTATTTCCGAGCGGCTCTCGCGGCAGAGAGAAAACCGGAGAAATTCGTTCAGCCCGAGTTACAGCGACCTCGGCATCCCTGACCCCAACCAGAAAACCGGCGACTATTATAACGGATATGGATTAACCTCACAGGAAGTTCTTATCCCGGCATTTTTCGCCGCCTACACAGGCCGGAACCCAAACAAGGTGGAACTCACAGCCTTCCCTTCCCTGCTCTCGGTGCTTCCCAACTGGAGGATTAACTATGATGGCCTCACCAAAATTGATTTTCTGCAGCGATACTTCCGGAGCATTAACATTTCCCACAGCTATCGTTCCACCTACAACGTCAGTGCCTATACCAACAACCTCCTTTATGATCCGCTGGAAGTTGACGGACTGAGCTATGTAATGGATGCACAGAACAATTTTGTGCCGCGTTTTGATGTGGGATCCGTATCGGTGAATGAACAGCTGAGCCCTCTGGTGGGAGTTGATGTTACATGGCAAACCAATCTTACCACACGATTTGACTGGAAAAAAAGCCGCACCGCTTCCCTCAGCCTTGCCAATAACCAGGTGATGGAAATGACAACCGGCGAGCTGAGCATAGGCGCCGGATACCGGTTCGACAATGTTCAGATCACCATTACACCTCCCGGCGGAACACAGAAAAATCTTAAAAGCGACCTCAACCTGAAAGCCGATTTTTCCATACGTGACAATAAAACCATTCTGCGCAAGCTGGTGGAAGACCGAAATGACATAACAGCCGGGCAAAGGGCCATCGCCATAAAACTTTCGGCCGACTATATGCTGGGTCCGAATTTCAACCTGCGCTTTTTTTACGACCGCATGATCAACCGGCCTTACGTCTCCTCTTCCTTTGATACCTACAATACCAACATAGGATTCAGTCTCACCTTCAGTTTGTCACCCCAGGCTGCTCAACGATAGGTTGGAAATCGGATTTAAATTGTAATTTTGAAGCCAGAATAATTACAAAACTTAATTAAAACGCATATGCAGGTACCCTCTGATCTTAAGTATACAAAGGATCATGAATGGATCCGGGTTGAAGGAAACCAGGGCGTTGTAGGAATTACAGACTATGCCCAGAAGGAACTTGGTGACATTGTTTTTATCGAAATCGAAACCCAGGGAGAAAAACTCAAGAAGGAAGACGTTTTCGGAACCATCGAAGCGGTAAAAACGGTTTCCGATATGTTTATGCCGGTTTCAGGAACCGTTCTGGAAATTAATCCAAAACTGGAAAGCTCTCCTGACATTGTCAACAAGGATCCTTTCGGAGAAGGCTGGATGATTAAAGTTACCATTGATAATCCCTCCGAGCTGGACACCCTGCTGGATGCCGAAGGGTATAAGAAACTGATCAACGCCTGATCAGAGTACCGGCTTTACTTCGGTCTCAGAAAAGGCCTCGATCATATCGCCAACCTTCACGTCATTGAAGTTCTGGATGCCAAGGCCGCATTCCATGCCATTGGTAACTTCCTTTACATCTTCCTTATAACGTTTCAGAGAAGCCAGTTCACCGGTGTACACCACAATACCGTCGCGTATTACCCGCACTCTGGAGTTGCGGACAATTTTCCCTTCCCGTACGATGCACCCGGCAACCGTCCCTACCTTTGACACCTTGAAAGTTTCTAGAACTTCGGCCGTGCCAAGGATTTCTTCTTTCATCTCCGGAGAGAGCATGCCGGCAATAGCATCCTTGATTTCATTGATGGCGTCATAAATGATGGAGTAAAGCCGGATATCAATCTGTTCTTTCTCTGCCAGTTTACGGGCGCTGAACGAGGGGCGCACCTGGAAGCCAACGATGATGGCGTTTGAAGCAGCCGCCAGCAGGATGTCGGATTCCGAAATCTGCCCAACGGCCTTGTGAATCACATTCACCTGTACCTGCGGCGTTGACAGCTTGATAAGCGAGTCTGAAAGGGCTTCCACAGACCCGTCCACATCGCCCTTGACAATGATATTAAGTTCCTTGAAATTTCCTATTGCAATACGGCGTCCGATTTCATCGAGCGTAATATGCTTCTGCGTGCGCATACCCTGCTCCCGCTGAAGCTGTTCGCGACGGGTAGCTATTTCCTTTACTTCCCGTTCATCGGTCATAACGACAAACTTTTCACCGGCCTGCGGAGCTCCGTTCAGACCAAGGATGACAGCAGGCATGGAAGGTCCTGCCTGGTCAATCCGCTTGCCGCGCTCATTGAACAGCGCCTTAACATGACCATAATGATGCCCGGCCAGCAGAAGATCGCCGGGCCGCAGTGTCCCGTCGGCCACCAGTACCGTGGCAACATAGCCGCGGCCTTTGTCGAGGGCCGACTCAATTACCGTACCTTTAGCCCGTTTGTTTGGATTTGCCTTAAGGTCAAGAAGCTCGGCTTCCAGCAAAACTTTTTCCAGCAACAGGTCAACATTCTTTCCTTCCTTGGCTGAAATTTCCTGGCTCTGGTATTTTCCTCCCCAGTCTTCCACCAGAAGGTTCATCTTGGCCAGTTCCTCTTTGATTTTTTCAGGATTTGCCGTGGGTTTGTCGATTTTGTTGATGGCGAACACCATCGGAACCCCTGCCGCCTGGGCATGATTGATGGCTTCGACCGTCTGCGGCATCACTCCGTCGTCGGCCGCAATCACAATAATAGCCACATCGGTGATGCTGGCTCCGCGTGCCCGCATGGCCGTAAAGGCTTCGTGCCCGGGTGTATCAAGAAAGGTAATCATCCTTCCGTCTTCCAGTGTCACACTGTAAGCCCCGATGTGCTGGGTAATTCCTCCCGCCTCACCGGCAATAACGTTTGTTTTTCTGATGTAGTCAAGCAGTTTGGTCTTCCCATGGTCAACATGTCCCATAACGGTAACAATCGGAGGCCTCGGAACCAACTGCGACGGATCATCTTCTTCCTCCTCCACCAGTTCTTCAACACTGGGCACAACGAACTCCACCTTGTAATTGAATTCATCGGCCACAAGTGCCAGATGTTCTGCATCCAGCCTCTGATTAATGGAAACGATCAAACCGAGATTCATACAGACCTGAATCACATCCACCACCGGCACATTCATCAGGCTGGCCAGCTCATTCACCGTCACAAATTCAGTAACACGAAGTATTTTCGATTCGGCTTCCTGCTTTTCCAGATCAGCTATTTCCTTAAGCCGCAGTTCTTCCCTCTTTTCACGCCGGTACCGGGAAGCTTTAGACTTTCCTTTGGCAGTAAGTCGGGCCAGTGTGTCCTTGATCTGACGCTGGACATCCTCATCATCTACTTCAGGCCTTGCCGGACTGGGTTTTATTGGGCTCTTGCGTGCAGTCTTTTTCCCAAGGTATGCATCAATTTCCTGCAGTTCCCTGTTTTTCTGCTCAGCCTCGGTGGGGGTTTCCTCCTTCTTGATGCGCTTCCTCTTTTTCTTTCTTCTCTCAAATACATCACTGGAGGAAGCAACAGGCTTTTTCTTTTCTTTTTCCAGTAGTGAAAGATCCATCTTCCCCAATACGGTGGGCCCTGCCAGCTTTTCAACCTTCGGGCGGATGAAATTTTCATCCTCTACCGGAGCTTCGGCTTCAACTTCCTTCTCAGCAGGCGGCACTTCCACGGTTTCTGCCACTGGAGTATCCTGCACGACCGGTTCCTTTTCAACAGTGGTTTCTGCTTCTGCAGGAACTTCTTCCGGCGCTTTTTCTTTGGCGGCTTTTCCGGCAGGCTTACTAATCTTATCAATATCGATTTTCCCTACCACTTTTATCTCAGGTTCGGGAACAATAGTCCGAATTTCCTCCACAACAGGTTCTGGTTCTTTTTTCTTTTTGCCTTTTATGGGTGCAATCTTTTCTTCAGGCTGAACAGGCGTTACTTTTTCCTCGGGGATCCCTTTTTCTTTCCCTGAAACAGGAAGTGCCGGTTCTTCTTCTTTTACCGGCTTTTTCTTTTCAATTTTTTCAAGATCAATTTTCCCGAGTACCTTTGGTTCTTCAATTTTCTTTTTCAGGCTTTCAGTCGAGGTTTCAAGCGGATGTACCCTTCCGGTTGTAACATCTTTTATGCGGATTCCCTCTTCGGCTTCTTCCGTTTCAGTAAGTTCCGACTCTTCTTTCTGGATATCATTGATGGTAACCGAAACCTGTCCTTTCGGCATCGTTCTCAGATGGAGCTTTTCCGACTCCTTTTTGATGGTTTTTTCCGTACTGAATTCTTTCTGAAGAAGGTCATATTCCTCAGGCGTTACCTTGGAATTTGGATCCGGATTAAGGGTATAGCCTTTCTTCTTCAGAAATTCCACCATAGTGGAAATTCCGACGTTCAACTCACGGGCCAGCTTACTTAATCGTACCGTTTTGGTTTCTGACATAGGCCGAAAATAATCTCAATTTTAAAGTTCCTGCAATGTTAACAAGATTTACTGAGCTCTGTGTTGTGTGAAACGCAATTTTATTCAAATTCTGCCTTCAGTATTTTTCGTACTTCGCGAACCGTCTCTTCTTCAAGGTCGGTTCGTTTGACAAGGTCTTCCACCGAAAGGCTGAGCACACTCTTTGCCGTATCACAGCCAATGGCTTTCAGTTCATCAATAATCCAGCTGTCAATTTCATCAGCAAATTCATCGAGGTTCACATCTTCATCTTCTTCCGTTCCGGCTTCACGGTAAACATCGATTTCATACCCGGTAAGCTGGCTGGCCAGTTTGATGTTCAATCCTCCCTTGCCGATGGCAAGGCTGACCTCCTTTGGCTCGAGGTACACCTCCGCACGCTTGTTCTCCTGGTCGAGCTTGATTGATTTAATCTTGGCAGGGCTCAGGGCGCGCTGAATGAACAACTGCTGATTGGTGGTATAATTAATTACATCGATGTTTTCGTTCCGCAATTCCCGCACAATGCCATGAATGCGCGAACCTTTCATTCCCACGCACGCACCAACCGGATCAATCCGTTCATCGTACGACTCCACAGCAACTTTGGCTCGTTCACCCGGAACCCTGACAATCTTCTTGATGGTAATCAAACCGTCAAAAATCTCAGGAACTTCCTGTTCAAAAAGCCTTTCAAGAAATACCGGCGAGGTACGGCTCAGGATCACCATCGGATTGTTGTTCTTCATCTCAACCTTTATGACAACTGCCCTGATGGTATCCCCTTTCCGGAAGTGGTCGGAAGGAATCTGCTCACTGCGCGGAAGAATCAGTTCATTTCCTTCATCATCAAGCACAAGTATTTCCTTTTTCCAGACCTGGTAAACTTCACCGGTAACAATATCTCCGATCCGGTCACGGTACTTATTGAAAATATTGCTCTTTTCCAGATCCATAATCCGGGCACTGAGGTTCTGACGAAGAGAAAGGACTGCCCTCCGGCCAAAATCACTCATCTTGACTTCCTGGCTGATGTCTTCTCCCAGTTCAATGTCGTCAACAATTTTTCTTGCTTCACTGAGCGGTATCTCGGTAACCGGATCGGAAAATTCAGCATCATCAACAACACGACGGTTGTGAAGAATCTGAAAGTCGCCCTTGTCGATGTTAATGATAATATCGAAATTATCGGCTGTACCGTATTTTTTCTCGAGCATTGACCGGAATACATCTTCCAGAACACTCATCATGGTAACCCGGTCAATGTTCTTAAGCTCCTTAAATTCCGAAAATGTTTCCAGCAGATTCAGATTTTCCATATAGCAATATTGTCGTTTTATTTAAATGAAATAATAACTTTCCCCTGTTTGATATTTTCCCATGCAACGGGAACAGTACCTGATCCTTCCCCTTCCTTTTTTTTCTTTCTCCCGGCCGGAATATCTTCCTGCAAAACAATCCCTTCCTCAGTAACTTCCAGCAGAGTGCCGGTAATCCGTTTTCCGTTATTCAGTTCCATCTGCATCTTCCTTCCACGATGCTTTCCATATTGCTCCCTGAGTTTCAGGGGCTGATCAGCTCCCGGCGAACTTACTTCCAGATGAAAATCCTCTGATTCCCTGTCCAGATGTTCCTCCAGATAACGGTTAACCAGGGCACAATCGTCAACGGTAACTCCTTTAACACTGTCAATAATAACAGTAATCCTGTTCTGCTGGGTAACATGTACATCCACCAGCAGAAGCTGATTGTCCCTGATAACAGGCTCCAGAATCTCTTTCAGGTATGTTTCCTGAATCATAAACTAATAATAAAATAGGGGACTCAGGTCCCCTTTCACAATTCGTCCGTTTCAAATCCGGCGCAAATATACAAAAAAAATAATTATTTCCGCATATCAAAACGGAAGGTCGTCATCCTTTGGTGAAAGATCGATCGGTTCCAAGGGAGGCAGACTTTCCGGAGTTCCTGACTGTGTAGCCGCCGGTTCAACCCTATACGCTTTGGCATCGGTATACCAGCGGCCATTGTATTCGCGCGATTCCAGGCTGAACTGCACTTTGATCATACTTCCCGGAGTAAGGTTCTTTAAATCATTAACTTTCTCGCCCCAGAGAGAAAAGCAAACCTTTTTCGGAAACTGATCTGCTGTTTCAATCACAAATTCCTGCTTTTGCCAGGGTCCGTTTTTGCCCTGCCCCGTTTGCACCTGTAACAACTGCAAAAGTTTACCCGTAAGTTCCATTTCAATTTTTTCTGCAAAGTAATGATTATTTTTTTAAACCAGGATAATGCATTAGGAGCGAAGCGAACTAATGCATTGTGCGATGGCCTTGTGCGCAGGCATCCTGGTTAACCCCGCTGTAACGAAGTGGAAGCGGCCCGCAGGGAACATTGCGCACTTTTTCTGCGCAATGTGGGTTAAACCAGGATAATGCATTAGGAGCGAAGCGAACTAATGCATTGTGCGATGGCCTTGTGCGCAGGCATCCTGGTTAACCCCGCTGAAACGAAGTGTAAGCGGCCGGTTAAGCCCGGATTGCGCATCAGGAGTGTAAGCGAACTGATGCGCAGTGCGCTGGCCTTGCGCGAAAGCATCCGGGCAAATCCCGCTGGAACGTAGTGGAAGCGGCCCAAAGGAGTTAAAGCATTCCTTTCCTTGCTACTTACCTTTATAGAACCTATATTTGTAAATGAATTATTGCCCTGACGATGAAAAAGTATTTCAGGCACGAAGCAGCAAAACAGGTTGCTGCCCTCCTGCGGTATGAGTCGTATATCGTTACACTTGCCCTGCTGGGCCTGCTGATTAATACACTTGACAGCAACTACGGAAGTTATGTCATCACTTTCGCGCTGAGTACGCTGATTGTTTTATACCTTTTCAAAGCATATGTAACTCCTGACGATAAAAAAGCTACGGCCTGGGAACATTTTATTGCTAAACTTACCATGCTTTCATCGTCGGTTGTTGTTGCCGGTATTATTTTTCTGCTGTTCCGGTGGCCAGGCGATATACCCATGCTCCTTACCGGAGGCTCTGCTCTCTTTCTTGCCCTTCCTTTTCAGGTTCATTATATAACCAGCCGTCCCGATACAAAAGTTACAGAAGGATCAATGATTCTCCGTACGGTGGTTCTTCTCTCAGTGCTGATTCTTCTTTTTTTCTGGTCGAACGGAATCATCGGAAAATAATTCTTTTTCTTCATCTGTTCGAAGATGGGATTTCTGATCACAAACTTTTATCTGCCCACCAATGCAATCAATCTCCTTCATCCGAGGGCAATCCTGAAAACCAGAAATACTGGATTGATCGGGATGGAGGCTTGATCCTGGAAAACCGCAAGGCAGGCATCGGGAAAATGTGAAGGTACTCTGAAAAAGAAATTATTTTTGGGCCATGGAACACAATGAACATCATTTGCTCAGGAAAGCTCTTGCGGGAGAATTTTTAAGCGCCGAAGAAGGGGAAGTTCTGTTCAACGAAGAGCCTCTTGATCGGCTTATGGCGGCGGCGCACAGCATACGGCAGAAACTGGTCCCCGGAAACGAAGTGGGCTGGATCATTGACAGGAATATCAATATCACCAATGTTTGTATTTCAGGATGCCGGTTCTGTAATTTCAGCAGAAAACCGGGCGATCCCGGCACGTATATTACTACACCGGAAGAATACGATGCAAAAATAGCGGAACTTTTTGCTGTGGGTGGTAGGCAGATCCTTCTTCAGGGAGGCATGCATCCCGAACTGGGTCTCGATTTCTATACCACTTTGTTCAAACGGCTAAAGGACAAATGGCCGGAATTGAAACTTCATGCTCTGGGCCCTCCTGAAATTGTGCATCTCTCCCGAATGGAGGGCCTGAGTTACCGCGAAGTGCTCGAAGAACTTGTCAGGGCTGGCCTCGACAGCCTTCCCGGTGCCGGTGCGGAAATTCTTTCCGACCGCGTGCGGAAACTGGTATCCCCCGGCAAATGCTCAACGCAGGAATGGCTCGACGTAATGATCGAAGCACACCGGCTCAACCTGCCCA